>Ga0265780_10000453_pt1 | contig 63825 bp, 52 predicted proteins | sample P1T30metagenome_FD_192432 | JGI IMG/M metagenome (GOLD analysis project Ga0265780, IMG submission 192432) | Plant litter microbial communities from East Loma Ridge, Irvine, California - P1 T30 | ecosystem: Environmental > Terrestrial > Plant litter > Unclassified | place: USA: California... | reverse complement strand
TTCGACGACCGCGGGGGCGAGCCGACGCCCGACGCGCCCTTCACCCCGTTCACCGCCGGCAGCGAGCTGCGCGAGGTGGGCCGCGTCAAGAAGGGCGTCACGGGCACCCGCATCCGCTACTGGGCCGACCGTCAGGTGTTCACGCGCGGTGCGGCCTTCCAGCCCGACGACCTCACCGCCAGGGCCCGCCAGACGGCGTTCCTCATCCCCGGGCTCACGCTGACGATCCGCGACGAGCGCCCGGGCTCGCTCACCGACGGCGGCTTCCCGACGGAGCACGCCTTCCGCTTCGACGGCGGCATCAGCGAGTACGTGGAGTTCCTGGCCCCCGACACGGCCGTGACCGACACCTGGCGCCTCCAGGGGACGGGCACCTACAGCGAGACGGTGCCCGTGCTCACCGACACGGGCGCCATGGTGTCGAAGGAGCTCGAGCGCGAGTGCGAGGTCGACATCGCCCTGCGCTGGGGCAGCGGCTACGAGGGCGTCTTCCGCAGCTACGTCAACATCATCGCGACGCCCAAGGGCGGCACGCACCAGGCGGGCTTCGAGGCCGGGCTGCTCAAGGCGATCCGCCAGCAGGTGGAGGCCTCGGCGCGCAAGCTCAAGGTCGGCACCGACAAGGTCGAGAAGGACGACGTCCTCGCCGGCCTCACGGCGGTCCTCACGGTGCGCCTCCCCGAGCCGCAGTTCGAGGGCCAGACGAAGGAGATCCTCGGCACGCCGGCCGTGCGCGCCATCGTGTCGTCCGTCGTCACGAAGGGCATCGCCGACCTCTTCGCCTCGACCCGCCGCGAGGACAAGGCGCAGACCGCCGTCGTCCTCGAGAAGGTCGTCGCCGAGATGAAGTCGCGCATCGCGGCCCGCGCCCACAAGGAGACCCAGCGGCGCAAGAACGCGCTCGAGAACTCGACGCTGCCGGCCAAGCTCGTCGACTGCCGCTCGCACGACGTGGCCTCGAGCGAGCTGTTCATCGTCGAGGGCGACAGCGCGCTGGGCACCGCGAAGCTGGCCCGCAACAGCGAGTACCAGGCGCTGCTGCCGATCCGGGGCAAGATCCTCAACGTCCAGAAGGCGTCCGTGAGCGACATGCTCTCGAACGTCGAGTGCGCGTCGATCATCCAGGTCGTCGGCGCGGGATCGGGTCGCTCGTTCGACCTCGACGCGGCGCGCTACGGCAAGGTCATCATCATGAGCGACGCCGACGTCGACGGCGCCCACATCCGCACGCTGCTGCTCACCCTGTTCTTCCGGTACATGCGGCCCATGATCGAGGCGGGCCGCGTCTTCGCCGCGGTGCCCCCGCTGCACCGCGTGGTCGTCATGCACCCCGGCAGCAAGCCGAACGAGACCATCTACACGTACTCCGAGCAGGAGCTCAAGGGCGTCCTCGCCGGGCTCAAGCGGACGTCGAAGCGCTACCAGGACCCGATCCAGCGCTACAAGGGCCTGGGCGAGATGGACGCCGAGCAGCTGGCCACGACGACCATGGACCGCCAGGCTCGCATGCTGCGCCGCGTCCGTGTCGACGACGCCGAGAACGCCGCGCGCGTCTTCGAGCTGCTCATGGGCAACGACGTGGCCCCTCGCAAGGAGTTCATCATCGACGGCTCCGGCCTCGACCGGGGCCGCATCGACGTCTGACCCGGGCGGTCCCGTCCCGCCGTGCCGCACCTCCTGCCGCGTCGCAGGAGGCGCGGGCCGGGCCCGGCGCGCGTCTCGCGACGGTGCGCGTCACGCGTCGGGCTGGGCGCCGGCCTCCTCGCCGGTCGCGGCGTCGGTGACGTGCGCGACCGACGCGCCGACGCTGCCCACGACGGCGTCGAGCGGGGTGCCGGAGGCGTCCCGCCGCGCGCCCGCCTCGGGCAGGGTCCGCACCTGGCCGGTCTCGCCCACGGCGAGGGCCGGTGCCGGGCCCACCCAGGCGAGCGAGAGGGCGTCCTCGCCCTTGAGCAGCGCGTGGCTGCGCACCCCGCCCGTCGCGCGGCCCTTCGCGGGGAACTCGGCGAACGCCGTCACCTTGGCGCGGCCGGGATCGGCCCCGGCGATGGTGGCCGAGCTCGACGCGACGGTGACCACGACGGCGTCGCGCCCGGCCGGCACGCTGCCGAAGAAGAGGACGCTCGCGTCGGCGGGCACCGAGACCCCTGCCACGCCGCCGCCGGCCACGCCCTGCGGTCGCACGGCCGACGCCGGGAAGCGGAGCAGCTGCGTGCCCGAGGTGACGAAGACGAGGTCGTCGTCGTCGGTGCCCTGGGCGACGCCCACGACCCGGTCGCCGGGCTTGAGGGTGACGAGCGGGAAGTCGGGCCGGTTCGGGTACTGGCCGGGGGCGACGCGCTTGACGACGCCCCGGGCCGTGCCGAGGGCGATGGTGCGGTCGGCGTCGAGCGAGACGAGGCCGAGCACGACCTCCTTGCGGTCGGTGATGCCCACGTAGTCGCGGACGGGCACCCCCGCCCCCAGCTGCACGGAGGAGGGCGGCACCGCCGGCAGGTCGACGGGAGTGAACCGCACGAGGCGGCCGGTCGACGTCACGGCGCCGATCTCGCTGCGCGTGGTCGTGTCGACCGCCGAGCGGATGGCGTCGTGCGCCGTGCGCCGGGTGGGCGGCGTCGGCGCGCCCGAGGCCGGGTCCTGGTGGTCGACCCGCAGGAGGCGCCCGGTCGTCGAGAGGAAGACCCGGGTCGGGGTGTCCGCGATCTCGAGGACCGGGGCGGCCCCGCCGCGGCGTCCCGTCGTGGCGATGCTCGGCGCCGCCTCGGTGAGCAGGGTGCGGCGCGGCGTCCCGAAGCGCTCGGCGACCTCCGCGAGCTCCTGGCTGACGAGGGCCCGGAGCCGCGCGGGGTCGGCCAGCAGCGCTCGGAGCTCGTCGATCTGCGCCTGCAGCTCGTCGCGCTCGCGCTCCAGCTCGACCCGGCTGAACCGCGTGAGCCTGCGCAGCTGCAGGTCGAGGATGTACTCGGCCTGGACGTCGCTGAGGTCGAAGACCTCGACGAGGCGCGCCTTGGCGGTGGGGGTGTCGTCGCTGGTGCGGATGACCTGGATGACCTCGTCGATGTCGACGATCGCGATGAGCAGCCCCTCGACGAGGTGCAGGCGGTCCTCCTTCTTGCCCAGGCGCCAGCGGCTGCGCCGCGTGACGACCTGGAGCCGGTGGCCGACGTAGACCTGGAGCAGCTCGCGGAGCCCCAGCGTGCGGGGCTGGCCCTCGACGAGCGCGACCGCGTTGATGCTGAAGCCGTCCTCGAGCGGGGTGTAGCGGTAGAGCTGCTCGAGCACCGCCTCGGGGCTGAAGCCGGTCTTGATCCCGATGACCAGCCGGAGCCCGTGGCGCCGGTCGGTGAGGTCGGTGACGTCGGTGATGCCCGTGAGCTTCTTGGCCTGGACGCCGTCCTTGATCTTCTCGATGACCTTCTCGGGGCCGACGAGGTAGGGCAGCTCGGTGACGACGAGGCCGCTCTTGCGCGCGGTGACGGCCTCCACGCTCACCTTCGCGCGCGTCTTGAAGCTGCCCCGGCCGGTGGCGTAGGCGTCCCGCACGCCGGCGAGGCCCGCGATGGTGCCGCCCGTCGGCAGGTCGGGCCCGGGCACGAACGCCATGAGGTCGTCGAGGGTCGCGTCGGGGTGGTCGAGGAGGTGCCGGGCGGCCCCCACGACCTCGACGAGGTTGTGCGGCGCCATGTTGGTGGCCATGCCCACGGCGATGCCGCTCGCACCGTTGACCAGGAGGTTCGGGAAGGCCGCCGGGAGGACCTCGGGCTGCATGAGCTGGTTGTCGTAGTTCGGGACGAAGTCCACGACGTCCTCGCCGAGGCTCGCGGTGAGCGCGAGGGCCGGTTCGGCGAGCCGGGCCTCGGTGTAGCGGGGCGCGGCCGGCCCGTCGTCGAGGGAGCCGAAGTTGCCGTGCCCGTCGATGAGCGGCACGCGCATCGTGAAGGGCTGGGCCTGGCGCACCATGGCGTCGTAGATGGCGGTGTCGCCGTGCGGGTGCAGCTTGCCCATGACCTCGCCGACGACGCGGGCGCTCTTGACGTGCCCGCGGTCGGGCCGGAGCCCCATCTCGGACATCTGGTACAGGATGCGCCGCTGCACGGGCTTGAGGCCGTCGCGGGCGTCGGGCAGGGCACGCGAGTAGATGACCGAGTACGCGTACTCCAGGAACGAGCCCTGCATCTCGGCGGAGACGTCGACGTCCTCGATCCGCTCGCCGTGGTCCGAGGGGCTGGGGGTGTCGGTGGTCGTCATGGCCTCTTCGCGTGGGGTGGCGTCACCGGTGGGAGACTGGTGGGGATGTCCTCCATCGTACCGACGCGCCCCGACGCCGCCGTGACCCTCGCCGACGTGGTCCCCAGCGCCCTGGCCGCGCTGCGGGCCGCGCCGAACGCCCTCGCCCTGCCGCCGTCGCGCTCGGCGGTCGTCCTCCTCGTCGACGGGCTCGGGTCGTCGTCGCTGGCACAGCGCAAGGGCCACGCGCGCACGTTGACCGGCGTGAGGGGGTCGCTCTGGTCGGGGTTCCCGACGACGACCGCCGCGGCGCTCGCGACCCTCACGACGGGGGCGCTGCCCGGTGAGCACGGCCTCGTCGGCTTCACGGCGCTCGACCCCGAGAACGACCGCGTCGTCAAGCAGCTGTCCGGCTGGGACGACCGCATGACCCCCGAGGGGTGGCCCCGTCGGCGGCCGCTCTTCGAGTCGGCGGACGAGGGCCTCGTGCACGCCGTGGGCGCGAAGCGCTACCGGTCGTCCGGACTGACCCGGGCGATCCTCTCGGGCGCGACCTACGTGGTCGCCGAGACCCTCGCCGACCGTGTCGACCGCACGCTCGAGCTCGTCACGGGCGCGGACCCGGCGCTCGTCTACCTCTACGTCCCCGAGCTCGACCAGGCGGCGCACCGGCTGGGCTGGCAGTCGCCCGAGTGGACGGCACTGCTCGAGGACCTCGACGGCGAGGTGCGCCGCCTGGATCAGGGCCTGCCGCGGGACGTGGGGCTGCTCGTCACGGCCGACCACGGCATGGTCGACGTGCCCGAGCAGCGCCGGCTCACCTTCGGCCACCGCGCCGAGCTCGTCGCGGGCGTCCGGCACGTCGCGGGCGACCCGAGGGTGCTGCAGCTGCACCTCGAGCCCGACGCGACCGAGGCCCACCGCCGGGACCTCGTCGAGGCCTGGCGTCGCGTGGAGGGCGAGCGCGCCTGGGTGGCGACGCGCGACGAGGCCGTCGCGGCGGGATGGTTCGGCCCCGTCGACCCCGTGGTCGCCCCGCGCATCGGCGACGTGCTGGTCGCCGCCCGCAAGTCGGTGGCCTGGTGGGACGGCCGCCCCACGGGAGGGGCCCCCGGCACCATGGTGGGGCACCACGGGTCCTGGTCGGACGACGAGGCGCGCGTGCCGCTGCTCCGGTTCGGGGCCTGGGCCTCCTGAGGTCGGGGGAGCGGGGCAGGTCGCGCCGCGCGGACCGGGGCTAGTCCTGGTCCTCGGGTCGGGCGCCGAAGACGATGTCGTCCCAGCTGGGCATGGCGGTCCTGCCGCGTCGCTTGCTCACGGGGGCCGGGCGCTGCTCGGCGGGACGAGCCTCCGGGCGGGGCACGGGCGCGCGCTGCCCGGGGGCCGGTCGCGCCGGGGGCCGGGGCGCCTCCTGCTCGTCGTCAGCGTCGGGGGCGGCCGGCTCGGTGGTCCGCCAGCCGTCGAGCGGGACGTCGACCACGTGCACGGTGCCGGTGGCCGGGTGCAGCGCCCGGGCGTCGGCCTGCGGGGCCGTCCGTGCGGCCTCGCGCTCACCGCGGCGGCGGCGGAGCGCCTCGAGGAGGTCCTCGGTCTGGTCGTGCGCGGGACCGGCGGCGTCGGGGTCCCGGTTCACCGCCGCGAGCGAGGCGGGGGAGCGCACGTCGGCGCGCTGCCGCTCGGGCAGCACGTCGACGAACGGGTCGAAGGGCTCGGGCTCGACCTCGAAGGCGCCGCTGTCGAAGCGGCCGGAGTCGTCGCCCCGGGCCGTGCGGTCCGCGTCGCCGACCGCCCGGAGGCGCGGCACGAGCGGGCCCACGTCGGCGGCGTGCTGGGAGAGCACGTGGGCGTCGCCCGCGTGCGGGGCCAGGGAGAGCGTCTTGGGGTCGAAGCGCCAGACGGCCTCGCGCTCGACCCCCCGGGTCGTGTAGGAGACGCGGACGAGCCAGCCGTGCTCCTGGTCCTTGAACGCCGACCAGGTGCCGTCGGTCGCCTCGGCGGTCGCGAGGCGGGCGTCGATGACCGACCCGAACGTGCCCCCCGACGAGTCGGAGAGGACGGCGTCGGCCACGGTCACGGGGACCCTCCGGGCGGTCTCGAGCACGAAGGAGCGCTCCGCGAGCACGGGGCCCTCGAAGCGGCGCACCTGGTCCGCGGTCGCCCCGGTCAGCGCGACGACCTCGTCGGTCGTGCGGCCGGCGCGCACGAGGGCCTGGATCTGCCTCGGCGGCGCCTTGCGCTCGGGGGCGACGACCTCGCCCGAGGTGCGCGCGATCCGCGACCGGAGCGCGTGGTCCACGGGCAGCCGGTACTCCTCGCCGTCGTCGGTCGCGACGACGAGCGCCCCGTCCACCGGACGGACGATCCGGAGTTCTCGCATGGTGCCTCCACAGCTCTACGACAGGCGTCGCGCGTCGTGCGCGCGAGCCCTCCGCGCAAGGGTCGCACGGAGGGGGTCCGAGCCCCGGGAACACCGCGGGCGCGCCGCGTGTTGGAGGGGTCGTGAAGGGTTGCGGGACGCCGTCCCGGAGGCCGTCGAGACGGGTTTGCGGTTTGGGGTGCACTCATGCAAACTGTGCCCGCCGATCACGGCGCACGAGTCCCTTCGGACACACGATCACCACAGAACTGGACGGGCATGGCCACCGATTACGACGCACCTCGCAAGAACGACGACGACGGCTCCGAGTCGATCGAGGCGCTCAAGGAGCGGGTCCCCGACAAGATGTCCGGCGTGGTCGACAACGACGACGCGGACAACCCGGGCAGCTTCGAGCTGGCCGGCCAGGACCTCAGCGACCTCGACCTCGACGTCGTCGTCCTGCCCCCTCAGGTGGACGAGTTCACCTGCGTGGAGTGCTTCCTCGTGAAGCACCGCTCGCAGCTCGACCACGAGACCAAGCTCGGCCCTATCTGCCGGGAGTGCGCCGCCTGAGCTCCTCGAGGGCCCGCACCAGCTCCTCCGGCCGTCTCGTGGACACGAGCCAGTAGGGAGCAGGGTCCGACTCGTCGGTGAGCGCCACGCGCACCACCGGCGACACCCAGCCACGGAAGAGGGTCCAGGCTCGCGCGTCGAGCCCGGGCCCTCGTTGTGCGCTGGCGTCCGCACCCCGGTGCGCCGTGGCCTCGCCCACCTCGCCCGGCAGGAGGCGCGCGGGGCCGGCCCGGAACCCCTCGTCGTCGACCAGCAGCACCGGGCTCGAGACGAGCAGCGCGACGACCACGGCCCCGTAGAGGCCGACCGCGACGACCACGCCGACGGGCACGCTGATCGGCACGAAGACGAGGAGCGTCGCGGGCAGGAGCAGGGCCGTGGCGAGGAAGAGGGCGATCGGGGGGAGCAGTCGCTCACGGTAGGTCGGCATGCGACCATCCCACCAGACTTCCTGCACTACCCTCGACACGTGACCCAGACCCTCGACGTGCCGATCCTGGCCGACCAGGTCCCGACCTACGCGCACCCCGGCGACGCCGGCGCCGACCTCCTCTCGACCGAGGACCTCGTGCTGCGCGCGGGGGAGCGCGCGCTCGTCGGCACGGGGGTCGCCATCGCCCTCCCGGAGGGGCACGCCGCCCTCGTGGTGCCGCGGAGCGGGCTCGCCGCCAAGCACGGCATCACCGTCGTCAACTCGCCCGGCACCGTCGACGCCGGCTACCGCGGCGAGATCAAGGTGACGCTCCTCAACACCGACCGCACCGCCGACCACGTCATCTCGGTCGGCGACGCGATCGCCCAGCTCGTCGTCGTCCCGGTCGTCCGTGCCCGCTTCGTGCCCGTCGAGGCGCTCCCCGAGAGCGCCCGCGGCACCGGCGGCTTCGGCTCGACCGGCTACGCCCGTACATCCCAAGGAGCACCGTGAAGAAGCTGCAGCTGCGCCGCACCGGCAAGCAGGTCGAACCGGCCGAGGTCCCCGTCGACGTGGAGGAGGCCGACGTCCACGACGTCACGGTCGACGTGGAGGACCTCCCCGCCGTCGAGGAGGACGTCTTCGACGACTCGAAGTCGGCCCCCTCCGACCGGGCCGAGAACGGTCCCCTCGACGAGACCGAGGCCAACCCGGTCCGGCCCTACGTCGACCTGGGCGGCGTGAAGATCCTGCCCCGCGAGGGGCTGCACCTGCGCCTCGAGGTCGAGGAGGGCAGCAAGCGCGTCGTGGCCGTCGGGCTCGACTTCGCGCGGTCGACCCTCCAGGTGCAGCCGTTCGCGGCGCCCCGCAGCGCCGGCCTCTGGAACGAGATCCGCGAGCAGATCGTCGAGCAGATCCACCGTCAGGGCGGCACCACCTCCGAGGTCGAGGGTCCCTTCGGCCCCGAGGTCCGCGCCGAGATCCCCGTCATGGGCGGCGACGCGCGCACCACGCGCGTGGCCCGCTTCATCGGCGTCGACGGGCCCCGCTGGTTCCTCCGCGGCGTCATCGCCGGGCAGGCCACGGTCGACCCCGAGGCCGCGGAGAAGATCGAGGACCTCTTCCGCAGCGTCGTCGTCGTGCGGGGCACGACCCCCATGCCGCCGCGCGACCTCATCCCGCTCAGCATGCCGAAGGCGGCGGTCGGCGACGCCGGCTCCGGTCCCACCGCGGTCTGACCCGTGGCCGACGACGTCGAGCGGGACGACGCGACCACGGGCGACGACCCGGCCCTGTCCCTGAGCGAGCAGCTGCGCACCGCCGCGCGGCGTGCCGGCATCGGGCAGGTCGCCCCTGGCGAGGTCCCGACCGCGTCCGCCCTGCTCACCGCCGTCGGCGGGGTGCGTGGGCTCGTCGAGTCGATCCTGCCGGGGTTCGTCTTCGTCGTCGTCTTCACCCTCACCCGTGAGCTCACGCCGTCGGTCCTCGTGCCGGTCGGCGTGGCCCTGGCCTTCGTGGCCGTGCGGGCCGTGCAGCGCGGTCCGGTGGCGCAGGCGCTGGTGGGCGTGCTGGGGATCGCCGTGAGCGCCGTGCTGGCCCTGCTGACGGGTCGCGCCGAGGACAACTTCGTCCCGGGGCTGATCGTCAACGCCGTCTCGCTGACGGGGCTCCTGGTCAGCCTCGCCGTCCGCTGGCCGTTCGTCGGCATCGTCGCCGGCCTCCTCACCAACGAGGGGTCGGCGTGGCGCTCCGACCGGGCGAAGCGGCGCGTGCTCGTGCTCGCGACCTGGCTCTGGGCGGGGCTCTTCGCAGCACGCCTCGCCGTGCAGCTCCCGCTCTACCTGGCCGGGGCCGTCACGCCCCTCGCCGCCGCGAAGCTGCTCATGGGCGTGCCGCTCTACGCGGCCCTCCTCTGGGTCACCTGGCTGCTCGTGCGCACCGTGTACCGGGGCCGCGCCGAGGCCGACGCACCGGGCGGGCGCGACGCGTGACGCGCCTCCGGTGGTAGATTTGTCTCGACATCGAGACAGATGCCACGGGTCCCGACGAGTGCGCCGCCGCGCTCAGGGTCGCCCGACTGGCGGACCACCTGGTCCGCGGTCATGATGGGGCGGAGTCAGCAAGGGAGACGGCACATGTCAGCGATCAACAGTTTCGGCTCGAAGGACCAGCTCACCGTCGGTGAGACGCAGTACGAGGTGTACCGCATCGGCGCGGTGGACGGCTCGGCGCGACTGCCCTTCAGCCTCAAGGTGCTCCTCGAGAACCTCCTCCGCACCGAGGACGGCGCGAACGTCACGGCGGAGCAGATCAAGGCCCTCGGCGAGTGGCGTCCCCAGGCGGACCCCGACACCGAGATCCAGTTCACGCCCGCGCGCGTGGTCATGCAGGACTTCACCGGCGTCCCCTGCATCGTCGACCTCGCCACCATGCGCGAGGCCGTCGCCGAGCTCGGCGGCGACCCGACCAGGATCAACCCGCTCGCCCCCGCCGAGCTGGTCATCGACCACTCGGTCATCGCCGACCTCTTCGGCAGCGAGAACGCCCTCGAGCGCAACGTCGAGATCGAGTACGAGCGCAACGGCGAGCGCTACCAGTTCCTCCGCTGGGGCCAGACGGCGTTCGAGGACTTCAAGGTCGTCCCCCCGGGCACCGGCATCGTGCACCAGGTCAACATCGAGTACCTGGCGCGCGTGACGTACACCCGCGAGGTCGGCGGCGTCCTCCAGGCCTATCCGGACACGCTCGTCGGCACCGACTCGCACACGACCATGGTCAACGGCCTGGGCGTGCTCGGCTGGGGCGTCGGCGGCATCGAGGCCGAGGCGGCCATGCTCGGCCAGCCCGTCTCGATGCTCATCCCCAAGGTCGTCGGGTTCAAGCTCTCGGGCTCCATCCCCACCGGCGTCACCGCCACCGACGTGGTGCTCACCATCACGCAGGAGCTCCGCAAGCACGGCGTGGTCGGCAAGTTCGTCGAGTTCTACGGCGAGGGCGTGGCGCAGGTCCCCCTCGCCAACCGCGCGACCATCGGCAACATGAGCCCCGAGTTCGGCTCGACGGCCGCGATCTTCCCGATCGACGACGTCACCCTCGAGTACCTGCGCCTCACCGGCCGCAGCGAGGAGCAGATCGACCTCGTCGAGGCCTACGCGAAGCTGCAGGGCCTCTGGCACGACCCCAGCGTCGAGCCCGAGTTCAGCGAGTACCTCGAGCTCGACCTCGCGACCGTCGTGCCGTCGATCGCCGGCCCGAAGCGCCCGCAGGACCGCATCGAGCTGTCGAGCTCCAAGTCGCAGTTCGAGCTCGACCTCGAGCACTACGCGAGCACCGACCACTCGGTCGTCGACGCCGCCGTCGAGGGCACCTTCCCGGCCTCCGACCCCATCGGGTTCACCGCCGAGGACGACGACCAGGACGCCGAGCACGTGCACTCGCACACCTCGCACGCCCCCGCGAAGGTCACGAAGCCCACGCCCGTGAAGCTCGAGGACGGCTCGTCCTTCACCCTCGACCACGGTGCGGTCGCCATCGCGGCCATCACGTCGTGCACCAACACCTCGAACCCGTCCGTCATGCTCGCGGCCGGCCTGCTGGCCCGCAACGCGAGCATGAAGGGCCTGAAGGCCAAGCCGTGGGTCAAGACGACGCTCGCCCCCGGGTCGAAGGTCGTCACCGACTACTACGCGAAGGCGGGCCTCACGACCTACCTCGAGGACCTCGGCTTCTACACGGTCGGCTACGGCTGCACCACCTGCATCGGCAACTCGGGCCCCCTGCTCGACGAGATCTCCACGGCCGTCCAGGACTCCGACCTCGCCGTGACGGCCGTGCTCTCGGGCAACCGCAACTTCGAGGGGCGCATCAACCCCGACGTGAAGATGAACTACCTGGCGAGCCCGCCGCTGGTCATCGCCTACGCGCTGGCCGGGTCGATGAACTTCGACTTCGAGCGCGACGCCCTCGGCACGGCCGACGACGGGACCGAGGTCTACCTCCGCGACATCTGGCCCGACGCGGCCGAGGTGCAGCAGACCATCGACTCGTCGATCGACACCGAGATGTTCACGCACGAGTACGCGGGCGTCTTCGACGGCGACGAGCGCTGGCGCTCGCTCCCCACGCCGACCGGGGCCACGTTCGAGTGGGACGCCGAGTCGACCTACGTGCGCAAGCCCCCGTACTTCGAGGGCATGACGCTCGAGACCACGCCCGTCTCCGACATCACGGGCGCGCGAGTGCTGGCCGCGCTGGGCGACTCGGTGACGACGGACCACATCAGCCCCGCCGGGTCGATCAAGGTCGACAGCCCCGCCGGTCGCTACCTCGACGAGCACGGCGTCGACCGGAAGGACTTCAACTCCTACGGCTCGCGCCGCGGCAACCACGAGGTCATGATCCGCGGCACCTTCGCCAACATCCGGCTGAGGAACCAGCTGCTCGACGGCGTCGAGGGCGGGTACACGCGCGACTTCACGCAGCCCGACGCGCCGCAGGCCTTCATCTTCGACGCGAGCGCCCGCTACCAGGAGCAGGGCACCCCCCTGGTCATCCTGGGCGGCAAGGAGTACGGCTCGGGCTCGTCGCGCGACTGGGCCGCCAAGGGCACGAACCTGCTGGGCGTCAAGGCGGTCATCACCGAGAGCTTCGAGCGCATCCACCGCTCGAACCTCATCGGCATGGGCGTCGTCCCGCTGCAGTTCCCCGAGGGCGAGACCTGGGCGTCGCTCGGGCTCGACGGCACCGAGTCGATCAGCATCACCGGCCTCGAGCAGCTCAACGAGGGCACGACGCCGCGCACCGTGCGCGTCGTGGCCGAGCCGACCGAGCACTCGCGCCCCGGTGCCGAGACGGTCGAGTTCGACGCCGTCGTGCGCATCGACACCCCCGGCGAGGCGGACTACTACCGCAACGGCGGCATCCTGCAGTACGTGCTGCGCAGCCTCGTCTGAGGCTCCGTCGCAGGGTCCCCGTCCGCTCCGCGAGCGGCGCGGGGACCCTGCCGACGACGTCAGGAGGCGGTGCCTAGACTGGCACTGGCTGCCTCCTGTCCGGCAGGCGGAAAGGAGCCACAGATGGGCATTCTCGAGACGATCCACCAGCCGCGGGACCTCGACCGGCTCGACGACGAGCAGATGGTCGAGCTGGCGGGGGAGATCCGGCGGTTCCTCGTCACCGAGGTGTCGAAGACCGGTGGCCACCTGGGGCCCAACCTCGGGGTGGTCGAGCTGACCCTCGCCATGCACCGGGTGTTCCGCTCGCCGCACGACGCGTTCGTGTTCGACACGGGCCACCAGTCGTACGTGCACAAGCTCGTCACCGGGCGCCAGGACTTCAGCGGGCTCCGCCTGCGCGGCGGCCTGGCCGGCTACCCGCAGCGACGCGAGTCCGAGCACGACATCGTCGAGTCCTCCCACGCGTCGAGCTCGCTCTCGTGGGCCGACGGCATCTCGCGGGCCTTCCAGCTCACCGGGCAGGACGACCGCCACGTGGTGGCGGTCGTCGGCGACGGCGCCCTCACGGGCGGCATGACGTGGGAGGCGCTGAACAACATCAGCGACGACAACGGGCGGCGCCTCACGATCGTCGTCAACGACAACGGACGCTCGTACGCGCCGACCATCGGCGGCATGGCGAGGTTCCTCAACACGGTGCGCACGCGGCGCACCTACCGCGACCTGCACCTCGGCAGCGAGCAGTTCTTCGGCCACCTCGGGCACCCCGGCCGGGCCGTGTACCGCGGCGTCCGCGGCGGTCTGCACGGGTTCCTCAGCCGCTTCACGAACAACGAGGCGCTCTACTCGAACCTCGACATCAAGTACATCGGGCCGATCGACGGCCACGACCAGGTGGCCATGGAGGAGGCGCTGCGGCAGGCCCGCGACTACGGCGCCCCCGTCATCGTGCACGCCATCACCGAGAAGGGCCGCGGGTTCGACCCGGCCCGGGCGGACGTCGCCGACCAGTTCCACGCGGTCGGCCAGATCGACCCCGAGACCGGGGAGCCCCTCGAGACGACGGCGGCGCGGTCGTGGACCAGCGTCTTCGCCGACGAGGTCCTGGCCATCGCGGACGAGGACCCGACGGTCGTCGGCATCACCGCCGCCATGCTGCGCCCCGTCGGCCTGCACAAGATGGCCGAGGCTCACCCCGACCGGGTCCTCGACGTCGGCATCGCCGAGCAGCACGCCGTCACCAGTGCGGCGGGCCTCGCGTTCGGCGGCCTGCACCCCGTCGTGGCCCTCTACGCCACCTTCGTCAACCGGGCGTTCGACCAGGTCCTCATGGACGTCGGCCTGCACCGGGCCGGCGTCACCTTCGTGCTCGACCGCGCGGGGGTCACGGGGCCCGACGGTCCCAGCCACCACGGCATGTGGGACCTCGCGATCCTCCAGGTCGTGCCGCACATCCGGCTCGCGGCGCCGCGCGACGCCAGCAGGCTCCGCGAGGAGCTGCGCGAGGCGGTCGCCGTCCAGGACGCCCCCACGGTGCTCCGGTTCTCGAAGGGCACGGTGGGTGCCGAGCACGAGGCCGTCGAACGGCTCCACGACGGGGTGGACGTGCTGGCCCGCACCGGCCGGCCCGACGTGCTGCTCGTCTGCGTCGGCCCCATGGCCACCACCGGCCTCGAGGTGGCCGAGCGGCTCGCCGCGCAGGGCATCGGCTCGACGGTCGTCGACCCCCGCTGGGTGGTGCCCGTGCCGGGCTCGATCATCGAGCTCGCCCGGGACCACCGCCTCGTCGTCACCATCGAGGACGGCGTCCGCGTCGGCGGCATCGGCACGCGCGTGCGACAGGACCTCCGGCAGGCCGGCGTCGACACGGCCGTCACCGAGCTCGGCCTGCCCGACGAGTTCCTCGACCACGGCTCGCGGGCCGAGATCCTCGAGGAGGTCGGGCTGACCCCTCAGCACATCGCCCGCGACGTCGTCGCCCAGGTGCTCGGCAGCAAGATCCCCGTCGCGCGGCCGTTGGACGACGCTGCGGACCCGGCGGACGTCGACCTCCGCCGCGACTGACGCCGCAGGCCTCGTCGGGCGGGCAGGAGGCGCGGTGCCCGCCGGGCGCGACCGGCGCCTCCTGCCCGCCCCGGCACCACCGCGAAGGCCCCCTCGCCGCGGCGAGGGGGCCTTCGGTGCGCGGGGTCAGCGTGCCTCGACGCCGCGGACCACCGGGTCGTGGAAGGTGCGCCCGCGGACCCGCTGGGAGGCGCCCACCCGGTCGAGGTAGGGCGTCACGCCGCCCATCTGGAACGGCCAGCCGGCCCCCAGGACGAGGCAGAGGTCGACGTCCTCGGCCGCCTCGACGACGTGGTCGTCGAGCATGCGGCCGATCTCGTCGGCCAGGCCGTCCTCGACGCGGACGCGCAGCTGCTCCTCGGTGAGGGCCGTGCCGCTGCCCCCGGCCAGGCGCACGGCCTCGCGGTCGAAGCCCGTGCGGCGCCCCTTGGCGTCGCGCTCGAGGATCGTGCCGTGCTCCGCGAGGCGGTGCAGCGCCTCGCTGCGGTGGAAGCGCTCCGGGAACGCCGCGTGGTGCGTGTCGAGCACGTGCGCGCCGACCGTGAGGCCGACGAGCTCGAGGAGCTCGAAGGGGGTCATCGGCAGGCCGAAGGGCGCCAGCGACCGGTCGACGACCTCGAAGGGCGTGCCGGTCTCGACGGCGTGCATGGCCTCGCCGAGCAGCTTGGCGAGCACGCGGTTGACGACGAAGCCGGGGGCGTCGGCGGTGATGACGGCGTTCTTGCGCAGGGCGGCGGCGGTCGCCATCGCCGTGCTGAGGGTCGCCTCGTCGGTCGTGCCGGTCCGCACGACCTCGACGAGCGGCATCACGGCCACCGGGTTGAAGAAGTGGAAGCCCACCAGCCGGCCCGGGTGGCGCAGGCGGGAGCCGATCTCGGCGACCGACAGGGACGACGTGTTCGTCGCGAGCACGGTCTCGTCGCCCACGACGGCCTCGACGGCGGCGAACACCTCCTGCTTGACCTCGAGCTCCTCGAACACGGCCTCGATGACCCAGTCCGCGTCGGCGAAGTCCGCGAGGTCGGTGGTGCCCACCACGAGCGCCTCGAGCCGGTTCGACTCGTCGGGCGAGATGCGCCCCTTCTCGGCGAGGGCGACGATCTCGCCCCGGATGCGCGTCACGGCCGCGTCGACCCGGGCCTGGTCCAGGTCGGTGATGACCACGGGCACCTGCAGGCGGCGGACGAAGAGCAGCGCGAACTGGCTCGCCATGAGCCCCGCCCCCACGATGCCGACCTTGGTGACCTTCCTGGCGAGGTCCTTCGACGGGGCGCCCGCGGGCCGCTTCGCCCGCTTCTGCACGAGGTCGAAGGCGTACATGCTCGCGCGGAACTGGTCACCGGCCACGAGGTCCGCCAGGGCCTCGTCCTCGGCGGCGAAGCCCGTCGCCCGGTCGCTGCGCTTGGCGGCGGCCAGCAGGTCGAGGGCCGCGTAGGGCGACCTCGCGACCGTGCCGATGCGCTCCTCCAGCTGGCGGCGCGCGATCTTGACCGCCGCGTCCCACTTGACGGCACGCTCGAGGCGCCCCGGCACGTGCGGGCGCTCGACGCGGGTACGTCCGGTGACGACGCCGTCGGCCCAGCGGATCGAGTCCTCGAGGAACGCCGTCGGCCCGAACACCGCGTCGACGATGCCGAGCTCGGCCGCCCGGGCGGGCTTGAGCATCCTGTTGTTCTTGAGCGGGTTGGAGATGACGACCTCGAGGGCGCCCTCGATGCCGATGAGGTTCGGCAGCAGCCAGGCGCCGCCCCAGCCGGGGACGATGCCGAGGAACACCTCGGGGAGGGCCAGGGCCGCGGCGGAGGAGTCGAGGGTGCGGTGGTCGGCGTGCAGGGCGACCTCGAGGCCGCCGCCGAGGGCGAGGCCGTTGACGAACGCGAAGGTCGGGACGCCCGCGTCGTGCAGCTTGCCGAGCACGGCGTGCCCGAGCCGGGCGAGCTCGAGGGCGACGTCCCGGCTGGGGATCTGGCCGACCTTGCTGAGGTCGGCCCCCGCGGCCAGCACGTACGGCTTGCCCGTGACGGCGATCGCGGCGATCTCGCCGGCCGCCGCCCGCGCGCGCTGCGCGTCGAGCACGTCGCCCAGCTCGTGCAGGGACACGGGGCCGAGGGTGTTGGGCCGCGTGTGGTCGCGGCCGTTGTCGAGGGTCACGAGCGCGAGCACGCCGCCGGAGGGCAGCGGCACGTCGCTGACGAGGGCGTGGGTCACGACCTCGTCGGCGGAGAGCTCGAGCAGTGCGTCGGTCGAGGTGCTCACTTGCGGCCTGCCTTCTTCGTCCAGTGCGGGTTCTCCCAGATGACGCTGCCGCCCTGCCCGAGGCCGACGCACATGGCGGTGAGGCCGTAGCGCACCTCCGGGTGCTGCTCGAACTGGCGGGCGAGCTGGATCATGAGGCGCACGCCCGACGAGGCGAGCGGGTGCCCGACGGCGATGGCGCCGCCCCAGGGGTTCACGCGGGGGTCGTCGTCGTCGATGCCGAAGTGGTCGAGCAGCGAGAGGACCTGCACCGCGAACGCCTCGTTGAGCTCGAAGAGGCCGATGTCGTCGATGCCGAGGCCGGCCTTGCGCAGGGCCTTCTCGGTCGAGGGGACCGGACCGATGCCCATGACCTCCGGCTCGACGCCGGCGAAGGCGAACGAGACCAGTCGCATCTTCACGCCGAGGCCGAGCTCGCGGGCGGCGTCCTCGCTCGCGAGGAGGCTCACGGTGGCCCCGTCGTTGAGCCCGGAGGAGTTGCCGGCCGTGACCCGGCCGTGCGGACGGAACGGGGTGCGCAGGCCCGCGAGGCCCTCCAGGGTCGTGTCGGGTCGTGGTGCCTCGTCGCGCGTGGCCAGGCCCCAGCCGGAGTCCGTCCGGATCGCGACGGGGACCAGGTCGGGCTGGATGTGCCCGGCCTCGTAGGCCGCCGCGAGCTTGCGCTGCGAGCCCAGGGCGAAGCGGTCGCTGCGCTCCTTGGTGAGCTGGGGGAACCGGTCGTGGATCCGCTCGGCCGTGCTGCCCATGTTGAGGGCGTCGCCGCCGACGAGCTTCTCGGCGACGAAGCGGGGGTTGGGGTCGGCGTCGAAGCCCATCGGATGCCGGCCCATGTGCTCCACGCCCCCGGCGATCGCGACGTCGTACGCGCCGAAGGCGATGCCGCCGGCGAGGGTCGTGACGCTCGTCATGGCCCCGGCGCACATGCGGTCGATCGCGTAGCCGGGCACGCTCTTGGGCAGCCCCGCCAGGAGGGCGGTGGTGCGGCCCAGCGTGAGGCCCTGGTCGCCGGTCTGGGTCGTGGCGGCGATGGCGACGTCGTCGACCCGGTCGCGGGGGAGCGACGGGTTGCGGTCCAGGAGCTCCTTCGTGGCCTTGACGACGAGGTCGTCGGCCCGGGTGCCCCAGTACATCCCCTTCTCGCCCGCCCGCCCGAACGGGGTGCGGACCCCGTCGACGAACACGACTTCTGATCTCTCGGCCACGGTGCCTCCAGTGCTCGGAACTGGTCCGATCCTAGGGAGGCGTCCGCGACGGGCGGGGATCGTCCGTGGGGTTCCTACGAAGCGTCGGCGGGAGCGGCCGGAGGCCCTTGGCGGGCCTCGACAAACGCCTCGGCGATCTCGATCGCCGTGGCCCTCACCTGCCAGGGGCGGGCGCCGAGCTGCAGCAGCGCGGTCGCGACCTCTCCCGGCCCGGCGGGCTCGGGGGCGTCCCAGCAGACCCGGCGCAGGTGCTCCGGGGTGAGGAGGTTCTCGACGGGGACGTCGAGCCGCTCGGCGACCGCGGCGACGCGCGGGCGCGCGGCACGGTACCGGGCGTCGGCCTCGGGGTGCTTGTCGGCCCACGACCGCGGCGGGGGCAGGAGGTCGCTGGCCGGCCCTCGGCTGGACGGCAGGTCGTCGGTCGCCAGGCCGCGCTCGACGGCGGCCCACCAGCGGTCCAGCTCGCTCCGGCTGGCCCGGCCGACGAAGTCCCTGAGGGCGGCGAGAGCGCGCTTGTCGGCGGGGAGCGCCTTGGCGACCGCCACGAGGGACGCGTCGGGGACGAGCCGGCCGGGGGCCGTGTCGACCTGTCGCGCGTACTCGTCGCGGGCGACCCAGAGCTCGCGGGCCACGGCGAGGCCGCGCCCGCCGCGGACGGTGTGCAGGCCGTTGAGCTTGCGCCACGGGTCGACCCGGGCGGGCTTGGCCTCCTTGGCGAGCGTCGCGTCGAACTCCTCGCGCGCGATGTGCAGCTTGCCGGCCTCGTCGAGCAGGCGCTCCATCTCGTCGCGGAGGTCCACGAGCAGCTCGACGTCGAGCGCCGCGTAGACCAGCCAGCTCTGGGGGAGCGGCCGCGTGGACCAGTCGGCCGCGCTGTGCTCCTTCGCCAGGTGCACGCCGAGCAGCTGCTCGACGACGGCGCCCAGGCCGACCTTGGGCATGCCCGCGATGCGGGCGCCGAGCTCCGTGTCGAAGATGCGGACCGGGTCGAGGCCGACCTCGCGCAGGCAGGCGAGGTCCTGGCTCGCCGCGTGGAGGACCCACTCCTCGGTGCCCACGGCCTCCTGCAGCTCGTCGAACCGGCCGATCGCCGGGGGGTCGAAGAGGAAGAGCCCGGCCCCGCGGCGGAACACCTGGATGAGATAGGCGCGCTGCGAGTAGCGGTAGCCGGAGGCGCGCTCGGCGTCGATGGACAGCGGCCCGTGGCCGGCACGGATCGCCTCGACGGCGGCCAGGTACCCCTCGCGATCGGCGATGACGGTCACCTCGCCGTGCACGCTGTCGGCGGTGCGCACGACGGGGTCGACGGAGACGGACGCGGAGTCAGCGGGACCGGACACGACCGACCCTCCTCGAGGCCAGGAGGGTGACGCCCTCGACGGTCGGTGGCAGTCCGGCGAGCGTGCAGACGAGCTCGCTCCACGCCTCCACGTGCGGCGCGAGCTCGGTCGACGTGGGGCTCCAGGAGGCGCGCAGCTCGAGCTGGGCACCGTCGCCCTGGTCGGCGAGCTCGCCGTGGCCGGTGGACAGGATCTTGGTCGCGGTGCCGGACGGCGCGTCGTACCGGGCCCCGCGGGCGTCGAGCGAGTCGACCAGCCAGCTCCACGCGACGTCGGCGACGAAGGGGTCGAGCGCGAGCTCGGCCTCGAGCGGGGCCTGCGCGAAGGCGACCACGCGGAGCGGGCCGCCCCACGCCTCCGGCTCGGAGTCGTCCCAGAGCAGGACGAACCGTCCGGTGCCCACGTCGGGGTCGGGCTCGCCGGACGCCCCCACCACGTCGCCCGCCAGGGCGAGCGAGTGGACGGCCAGGCCGCCGGGGGCGGGGATCTCGGTGACGCTCAGCTCGGTGCGCGCACCGGCGCGCCGCAGGCTGTCGACGGCCGCCGCGAACTCGGCGGGGAGGGGCGTCGACCCTGGTTCGTTGGACACCCCAGCAGACTAGGCTCCGGGCAGATCCACAGGCGGGCGGCACGCCGGGGCGCCCGGCAGGTGCCCCCGCCCCGACGACCGGAGCCGCCCGTGACCGACGCCCGCACCGCCCCGAGCCGGCCGCTCCTCGTCGTGGCCGTCGCCCTCGGCGGCGTCGCCGTCACCGCGGTGGGGGCCCTCGCCGCCGGGACGGTCGCCGCGGCCCGCCTCATCGTCACGCCGTCGCGCCGCCGCAGCGACGACGTGCGCGTGCTGGCGGTGGCTCCCGACGGGTCGACGGTGACCCTCTCGGCCGACGCCGACACCCGGCTCCCCGGCCGGTACAGCTTCTGGTTCGACCGCGGTCGGGGCCACGCGCGCCTGGGCGAGATCGTGCGCGACGACGGCCGACGGGTGGAGCGCCGCGTGGCGTCGGTCACGCGCGGCGACCTCTCCCGCGCCCGGGCGGGACGGCTCGGCGGCTGGTGGTGGCTCGACCCGGGCGAGGCCGGGCTCCCGTACGACGACGTCGTGGTCCCGACGCCGCACGGGGACGCGCCCGCCTGGGTCGTGCCCGCGGTCGGGGCCGACGACGGCCGTTGGACGATCGCCGTGCACGGACGCGGCGTGACCCGGGCCGAGACGCTCCGGGCGGTGCCGCCGTTCCGGGAGGCGGGCTGGTCCACCCTGGTGGTCTCGTACCGCAACGACGGCGAGGCGCCCCGGTCGCCGGACGGCCGCTACGCGCTGGGCGACGAGGAGTGGGAGGACGTCGAGGCGGCCCTCCGCTGGGTCGTCGAGCGCGGCGCGACGAGCGTCGTCCTGGTCGGCTGGTCCATGGGCGGCGCGACCGTCCTGCAGGCGGCGACCCGCGCCTCCGGCCGGGAGCTCGTCGTGGGCCTCGTGCTCGAGTCGCCGGTCGTCGACTGGCGCACGACCCTGCGGGCGCAGGGCGACGCGATGCACCTGCCCCGCCCGGTGCAGGAGGTCGTGCTGCGCGTGCTCGGGTCGCCCGTGCTCAGCCGGCTGAGCGGGCGGCGCACCCCGATCGACCTCGACCGGCTCGACCTCGTGGCGCGCGCCGACGAGCTGGCGGTCCCGGTGCTCGTGCTGCACAGCGACGACGACGGGTTCGTCCCGTCGACGGCGTCGCACGCACTGGCGGCCGCGCGGCCCGACCTCGTGCAGCTGGAGGTCTTCACGGTCGCGCGGCACACCAAGCTCTGGAACCTCGACCCCGATCGCTTCGAGCGCGTGATCGGGGCCTGGCTCGCGGGGGTCAGGCCGCGGCGACCCGGGCGCGCACCTGCCGCTTGACCCGCGCGAGCATGCCCGTCATGCCCCGGATGCGCAGGGGACTGACGGCCTCGGTGAGGCCCAGCGTCTGCGGGTAGTCGTCCGGGACGTCGGCGAGGACCTGCTCGGGGGCGAGCCCGTCGAGGCCCTGCGCGAGGATCGACGCGAAGCCGCGCGTCGTCGGGGACTCGCGCGGCGCCGTGGCGTGCACGCCCACGACGCCGTCGGTGACCTCGACGAAGAGGAACACGGGCGACTGGCACTCCTCGACGCGCTCGAGCAGGTCGGGGTGGTCCGCGAACCGCGGCGGGAGCTCGGGGAGCTCGTTCGAGAACTCGAGAAGCAGCTGCAGGCGGTCCTTGAGGCCGAGGGCCAAGAACTCGTCCCGGATCTCGGCGAGGGGCGCAGGGAGCGTGGCGGCGTCGGTCACCGGGCCGGCACCTCGCCCGGCTCGCTGCCCCGGACGATCGGGACGCGCACCGCGCTGCCCCACTCGGTCCACGAGCCGTCGTAGTTGCGCACCTTCTCGAAGCCCATGAGGTGGTGCAGCACGAACCAGGTGTGGCTCGAGCGCTCGCCGATCCGGCAGTACGCGACGACGTCGTCGCCGTCGCGGAGGCCCGCGCCCTCGCGGTACACGGCGTCGAGGTCGGCGACGGGGCGGAAGGTGCCGTCCTCGGCCGCGGCACGGCCCCACGGCACGTTCTGCGCGCTGGGGATGTGGCCGGCGCGCAGGGCGCCCTCGTCGGGGTAGGCGGGCGCCGTGGTGCGCTCCCCGCTGTACTCCTCGGGGGAGCGGACGTCGACGAGGGGGTTGCCCAGGTGCGCGAGCACGTCCTCCTTGTAGGCGCGGATCTCGTCGTCCCGGCGCTCGACGAGGGGGTAGTCGGTGCGGGCGACCTCGGGCTCGTCGGTCGTGAGCTCGCGCCCCTCGGCCTGCCACTTCGCGCGGCCACCGTCGAGCAGGCGCACGTCGTCGTGGCCGAAGAGGGAGAAGACCCAGAGCGCGTACGCGGCCCACCAGTTGCTCTTGTCGCCGTAGACGACGATCGTGCTGTCCCGCGAGACGCCCCGGCTCGACATGAGCTCGGCGAAGGCCTCGGGGCCGACGTAGTCGCGCTGCACCGGGTCGTTGAGGTCGACGTGCCAGTCGACCTTCACCGCGCCGGGGACGTGGCCCGTCTCGTAGAGCAGGACGTCCTCGTCGGACTCGACGACGACGAGGCCCGGGTCGCCGAGGTGCTCGGCGAGCCACTCGGTGCTCACGAGCCGCTCGGGGTGGGCGTACTCGCCGAAGCGGGGCGACGGGTCGGGGGCGACGGGCATGCTGGTCCTCCTGCTGCGGCCCCGCGGGCTGGTCCCCGGGGCGGTGGGTGCGGCACGGCCGACGTAGACTCTGCCGTGCCGTGCCCGTCGAGGGTACGCAGCCTCGCTGCGAGCCGCCCGCGCACGGACCACCCTGACACAGACCAGCGACCGGTCGACCGGCCGCCCGAGCTCCACGAGGCCGCCGATGTCGTCCGACCCCCGCAGCACGGTGCTCTCGATCACCGACCGCCGGCCCACCATCACGGGTGCCGAGATCGTGCAGCACCTCGTGCCGCCGCGCCAGTTCGAGGGGGCCTCGGTCGAGAACTACCGCCCCGACGAGGCGTTCCCCTCCCAGCAGGAGGCGCGCGACGCGGTCGCCGCGTTCGGCGCAGGAGGCGCGGGCCCGGCCCGCCGCGGCCTGTTCCGTCGTCGCCCGGCCGGCCCCGACCTCCGGCCCGGCCTCTACCTCGACGGCGGCTTCGGCGTCGGCAAGACGCACCTGCTCGCCGCGCTCTGGCACCGGACGGCCGGCCGGCGCTACTTCGGCACCTTCATCGAGTACACCGCGCTGGTGGGCGCCGTCGGCTACCAGGGCGCCGCCGACCAGCTGCGCGGCGCCTCGCTGGTCTGCATCGACGAGTTCGAGCTCGACGACCCGGGCGACACGATGATGATGACGCGGCTGCTCGGCGGGCTCGCCGAGGACGGCACGCGCATCGCGGCGACGTCGAACACCCCTCCCGCCGCCCTCGGCGAGGGGCGGTTCGCCGCCGCGGACTTCCTCCGCGAGATCCAGGGGCTCTCCGATCGCTTCACCACGCTCCGCATCGACGGGGACGACTACCGGCGCCGCGAGACCACCGCCTCGGCCGTCGTCCTCGACGACCTCGACGCGGCCGTGGCGGGGGAGCGCGGCGCCGTCGCGCTCGACGACTTCGCGGCGCTCGTCGAGCACCTCGGCACCGTCCACCCGAGCCGGTACGTGAAGCTGCTCGACGGGCTCGACGTCGTGGCCCTCCGTGACGTGGCCCCGCTCGCCGACCAGACGAGCGCCCTGCGCCTGGTGGCCTTCGTCGACCGCCTGTACGACGCCCAGGTGAAGGTCCTCGCCACGGGCACCCCGCTCGACCAGGTCTTCGGCGACGACATGCTCGCGGGCGGCTACCGCAAGAAGTACCTGCGCGCCGTGTCGCGCCTCGTGGCCCTCACCTCGCTCTGACCGGCCCGGCCGTCGGGTCGCGCGACCGACGCGCGCGGGCGGCCCGCTCCTCCTGCGCCGCCGGTAACACGCTGTTCACACGACGCCTCGTCTCGTTACACGGCCGAAACGAGGGCGAGCGGGCGGCGAAACCTCGCGTCGCCACACTGGTCCCGCACCCGAGGTCCACCCCGATCGTCCGCGAGGACGCGATCGGGGCCCGACGGTGCCTCCCCGGCACAGCACTCGAGAGGTGACCTCACCATGGACCAGGGCAACACCGCCTTCATCTTGATCGCCGCAGCACTCGTGCTGCTCATGACCCCAGGCCTCGCCTTCTTCTACGGCGGCCTCGTCAAGGCCAAGAGCGTCATCAGCATGATGATGCTCAGCTTCGGCGCCATGGCCCTCATCGGCGTGCTGTGGGTGCTGTACGGGTACGCCATCGCGTTCTCGAACGGACCCGACGGCCCCGCCGCCTCGCCGAGCTTCGTCGGCATCGACGGCGTCTTCGGGCTCGACCCCAGCGCCCTCGGCCTGCAGCAGCTCTACACGGACGCCGTCGCCGGTGGCGACGCCGCGTACCCGACGATGGCCTTCGCGGCGTTCCAGGCGACCTTCGCCATCATCACGGTGGCCCTCGTGTCCGGTGCGATCGCGGACCGCGCCAAGTTCGGCGCGTGGATGGTCTTCGCCGGCGTCTGGGCGACGGTCGTGTACTTCCCGGTCGCGAGCTGGGTCTTCAACTTCACCCTCGGCGACGACGGCTCGGTGGTCGACGGCGGCTGGATCGCGCAGCTGGGCGCGATCGACTTCGCCGGCGGCACGGCCGTGCACATCAACGCCGGTGCCGCGGCGCTCGCCCTGGCGCTCGTCCTGGGCAAGCGCGTCGGCTTCGCCAAGGGCGCCGACAAGCCGCACAACCCGCCCTTCGTCCTGCTGGGCGCCGGCCTGCTGTGGTTCGGCTGGTTCGGCTTCAACGCCGGTTCCGAGCTCGCCGCCGACGGCATCGCCGCGGTCGCCTTCATCAACACCATCGGCGCCCCCGCCGCCGCCATCATCGGTTGGCTCATCGTCGAGAAGGTCAGGGACGGCAAGGCCACCTCGGTCGGAGCCGCCTCGGGCGCCGTCGCCGGCCTCGTCGCGATCACCCCGGCCTGCGCCTCGCTGACGCCGGGCTGGGCGCTCGTGCTCGGCCTCGTCGCCGGAGCCGTCTGCGCCCTGGCGATCGACCTCAAGTTCCGCCTCGGCTTCGACGACTCGCTCGACGTGGTCGGCATCCACCTGGTCGGCGGCCTCATCGGCACGCTCTACCTGGGCATCTTCGCCCGCGACGTCGGCCTCATCTACTCGGGCTCGTTCGAGCAGCTGGGCATCCAGGCCCTCGCCGCCTTCTCGGTGCTCGTCTACTCGTTCGTCCTCGCCTACGTCATCGGCTTCGTCATCGAGAAGACCATCGGCTTCCGCGTGAAGAACGAGGACGAGGTCGCCGGCATCGACCTCGCCATCCACGGCGAGGAGGGCTACGTGCTGGAGAACAGCCGCCTCTGACCCGCAGCGCACCCCCGAGGGCCCCGACCGCACCGGTCGGGGCCCTCCTCCGTGCGCGGGCCGCGCCGGTCCTCCAGGCCCTGCTCCCTGCTGCCTACCTTCCGCCTCCGCCTCCCCGGGTCGTCCGCATCCCGCTCCTCGGGTCGTCCGCCTCCCGCTCCTCGGGTCGTCCGTGGCCGAGACGGCGACCGGACGCGACGGCAGGAGTCGTGGCCCGGCGGTCGGGACGGCGTGTCGACGTCGAGATGTCGAGTTCGGCACCGTCGACGAGGGCCGAAGGGGTCCGGGGCCGCAGGTGCCCTGGACCCGGGGGAGCGCGGGACGGCGTGAGCCCGGGAACGGCGAGGGCGACCGCGACGACGACGGCCACGGCAGCGACGACGGCTACCGGGAACGACGAAGGCCCCCGGAGAACCGGGGGCCTTCTGTGCGTGAGCGATACTGGGATCGAACCAGCGACCTCTTCCGTGTCAGGGAAGCGCGCTACCGCTGCGCCAATCGCTCATGTCGTGTTCAGTTGTGGGCCTGATCGGGACCGAGGTCTCGATCGGGTGGAGGTGGAGACGGGATTTGAACCCGCGTGAACGGCTTTGCAGGCCGGTGCCTCGCCTCTCGGCCACTCCACCATGGTGAACGGCCCCCAGAGAGAAGTCCACCAGTTGGTGGACCACCTCTCTGGTGAGCTTTCACTCGAGCGGATGACGAGATTCGAACTCGCGACCCTCACCTTGGCAAGGTGATGCGCTACCACTGCGCCACATCCGCATTTCGTTCGCGTTCCTGCGAACAAGGAAGACAATACACACGTCCCGGAGCCACCACAAATCGAGCGATGTTCGTGTCGTGACGACGCGGGGAGGGCCTCCTGCGAGGGCGCGCGGCGGCGAGCTGACGCGTCCCGTGCCGCGCCGGTTCGCGTCGGGGCCGCTCCGTGCACTAGCATCGACGAGTCCCACAGGGGCGATTGGCGCAGTTGGTAGCGCGCTTCCTTCACACGGAAGAGGTCATCGGTTCGAGCCCGGTATCGCCCACGGAAAGAGCCCCGGTCCTCCGGGGCTCTTCTCGTTCCCGGAGGTGACCAGACGGCTCGACGCCGTCGGGGTGCTCCTGCCCGCCGTCGGCGGGGCGGGTGCCCTGCCGACTCGTCCTCTCGTCGCGCAGGCTGGTCCTGCAGGGTGACGAGACGGGTGCGAGCCGTTCGTACGCTCGGGGGATGGGACCTCGAACGCTGCTCCGGACGATCTCGGCGTCGGTCACGGCCGCAGCGGTCGCGTGCGGCCTGTCGTCCTGCTTCTACCGACCGCCACCCGAGGGCGCCGAGGCGTCCCTCGTCGAGCTGGCCGACCGGATCGAGGCGGTCGACGGCGTCGCCTCGGTCGAGGCGCGACTGCAGCAGCGTGACGCGAAGGACGACCCGTCGACCTGGGACGCCGTCGTCGACGTCGTGGCGGACGACCCCGACCTGGCGGTGGCCGGCCGCGTCGACGACGCGGTGGGCGACGGGGTGACGGGTGCCGTCCTGGGCATCGACCTCGTCGTCCCCGGTGCCCCCGGCCTCGCCCCGGTCACCGTCGACCCGTCGTCGGCGGGCCGTGTCGAGCTGGCGGGCGCCCTGCGGGTCGAGAGCGCCCTGGCCTCGATCGACACCACTCGGTACGCGTTCTCCGGGGTCGTCGCGCCGGGTCGTACGTTCTCCGACGCGGGCGCCGCCGTCCAGCCGCACCTGGGCGCCGAAGGTCTCGCACGGATCACCCTCGACGCCGGGGACCCGGCCTTCGTCCTGCGGCTCGGCGACGGCGCCACCGCCACGGCCGTGACGTCGACGGTGTCCCTGACCCCGGAGTCGCCGGCACCGACGATGCTCGCGACGATCGACGCCGTCCTCGCGCTCGACGCCGTCACCGAGCTGGCCTTCGTCCCCGGACAGGCGGTCAGCGGCACGCGGCCGTCACTGCGCGTCTCGACGTCCGATCCTGATGCCGCGGTCGCCGCCCTGCGAGGTGCGGTCGACGTGCAGGCCGATGCCGGGGCGGCGCGACGCACCGAGTTCTCGGTGACGGCACCGCGGGCGACGGTCGGGCTGACCGGCTGGGTCGGTCTTCCGCCGGGCGCGCCCGAGCCCGAGGACGCGCCTCCGGCCGCACCGGGTCAGGTCGGCGAGGACCCGTACGTCAACCCGGGTCCGCTCGCGGACCTCCCCGAGCAGGAGGCCGCCGTGCGCGCGTTCGTCGAGGCGTCGGTGGCAGCCACCGGAGTGCCGGCCGAGGTCGACGTCGAGCGGTCCCTCTGCGAGACGGAGGCCGGCACCCGGGTGACGAGCTCGGTGCTCGTGCCGGTCTTCACCGTCCTCGACGACGCGCAGGGTCCCTTCGACGCCGTCGTGGACGGGTGGTCCGCCGACGGGTTCCGTCGGACCGACAGGGCGTCGGGCCGCGACTTCTGGTCGGCACCTCCCGGCCGCGCCGACGGCATCGAGTCGGCGAGCATCCGGGGCACGGCCGAGGGACTGTCCTTCGGCGTGCAGACGGTGTGCCTCCCGTGACGCCGGACCGACGACCGGCCGGCGGCGAGCACCGTCACGCCGACGCCGACGCCGACGCCACGCCCGTCGTCGTCACCGTGACGGCCGTCGTGGTCGTCACCCTCGGCGTCGTCGCGAAGCTCGCCGTGCCCGGCCTGGCGGGCGACCTGCTCGGGCAGGTGCTCTACACGGTGCTGCTCGCGCTGCTGCTGCGGCTCGTGGCGCCGCGCGCGCCCGGCGTGGTCGTGGCCGGGGCTGCCTCGGCCGCGTCCGTCGGGGTCGAGGTGCTGCAGCTGACCGGGCTGCCCGCGGCCGTCTCCGCGACCTTCCCTCCCGCGGCGTGGGTCCTCGGCTCCACGTTCGCCGTGACCGACCTGCTCGGCTCCGTGCTCGGGGGCGGCTCGGCGCTGGTGCTGCTCCGGGTGGTGCGCCGAGCGACGGATCTCGGCCCCGTGGGGGAGATCCGGCCTCCGGCACCGTAGGCTCCGGCGCACCGGATCATCGCGGTCCGGTGACGGAGGCTCGACCATGGCAGAGAAATCGGCGAAAAAGGGAACGGCCAAGACAGCGGTGCGCTCGCTCAAGGAGAAGCGCGCCGACAAGAAGGACAAGAAGTCGACCGCCTCGCACGCGGAGGACGCGGTCTCGAACGTCAAGAAGCGCTGACGCTCCGTTCGACCGCGGCCCCGGTGGCCGCACGGCACCGTCCGCCCCTGCCCAGGCAGTGGGGGGCGGTGCCGTCGTCGTCCCTGCTCCGGCACCGTCGGGGCCGCGCCGCTAGCCTCGCACCATGTCGCCCGTCGTCGTCCCGCTCGTCGTCGTCCTGATCGGTGCCTTCGTGGTGCCCGCCCTCGTCACGGCGGCCGTCGAGCGCGGCGACCGCCGCCGAGCACGGGAGGCCCCGGCGCAGGGTCCCGTGCCGGACCCCGGCACCGGGGTCCTCTTCACCGTGCGCCCGCGACGCTGGCAGCGCCTCCTGATCCGCGGGGTGGGCCTCCTGTTCGTCGTCGTCGGGGGCTTCTTCGGGCTCGTCGTCGTCGTGGCGCTGGCCGACCCCGACGGGATGCCCGGCGGCGTCGGCGCGGTGGTCACCCCCTTCGTGATCCTCCTGGCCGGTGCGGGGTTCCTGCTGCTGGCACGGGCGCTCGCCCGCACGCGCCTCGACGTGCTCGCGGACCGCGTGCTCGTGCGCCGGGGGTTCCGGGCCGCGCGCGTCGTGCTGCTCCGCGACGTCGCGGAGGTCGCCCCGCTGGCGAACCAGTACGGCGGCGTGCACGCGCGCGGGGCCGACGGGCGCTCCCTCTTCTGGTCGGTCACGATCGACGAGCACCACGGCGAGCTCCTCGACCACCTCGCGGCGCGGGCGCCGCACCTGCCGTGGATCCCGCGCCGTGCACCGCTCGTGGCGGACGACGACGCGGTGGGCCCCGACGGCCTGCCCCCGTCGGCACGGTGGTGACGCGGGCTCCGCGCGTAGTGTCGGCCGCATGACCGATCTCGACGGAGCCGTGGTGCTCGTGGCCGGCGCCTCCGGTGGACTGGGCCTGCGCCTCGCGGCGATGCTCGAGGACGAGGGCGCGGTGGTCGTCCGCTCGTCGAGACGGCCGTCCGCGGCCGAGGGGCCGGAGGCCCTGCTCGCCGACCTGAGGGACGCCTTCGCCGGCGAGGCCCTCGTGCGGTCCGTGCTCGACGCGCACGGTCGCCTCGACGGCGTCGTCGTGGCGGCCGGCGTGGTGGCCTTCGGGGCGGCGAGCGAGGTCGACGACGCGACGCTCGACGAGCTCTTCGGGGTCAACGCCCTGGGGCCGATCCGGCTCGTGCGCGCGGCGCACGACGCGCTGGCCGCCTCCGCCGCCGCGGGCCGCGAGCCCTTCGTGCTGACCCTCAGCGGCGTCGTCAGCGAGGCGCCCACGGCCGGCCTCGCCGCCTACTCGGCCTCGAAGGCGGCCCTGGCGGCCTTCGTGTCCGCGGCCTCCCGCGAGCACCGCAGGGCGGGCATCCGGCTGCTCGACGCCCGGCCCGGCCACACCGACACGGGGCTCGCGACGCGGGCGATCGCGGGGGAGGCGCCGGCGTTCGGCGCCGCCCTCGACCCCGACGCGGTGGCCGAGCGCATCGTGCGCGCGATCACCGACGGGGAGCGCGACCTGCCCAGCACGGCCTTCACGGGCTGACGCCAGCCCTTCTCCTGGGACGGATCACTGCATACACTAAATCGACCGTCTCGAAGAGGAGCACCATGACCGTCGATCCCGCCCTGCCCCGTTCCGTCGACGTCGTCGTGGTCGGCGGCGGCAACGCCGGCTTCACCGCCGCGCACGCCGCGGCCTCGCGAGGACGCAGCGTGCTGCTCCTCGAGCGCGGCGAGGAGGACGAGGCGGGCGGGAACAGCTGGTACACGGCGGGTGCCACGCGCATCTCGCACGCCGGCCTCGACGACCTCCGCGACATCGTCGAGCCCGACGAGCGCCACGACCTCACCGAGGTGCCGCCGTACCCCGCCGAGGAGTACGCCGCCGACCTGGCCAAGGTGACGTCGGGCCGCAACGACCCCGCGATGACGCAGGTCCTCGTCGACGAGTCCCGCGACGTGCTCGCCTGGCTGCACGACCTGGGGCTGCGCTACCGCCTCATGTACGAGCGCCAGGCCTACCGCCGCGACGACGGCGGCTGGCTCTTCTGGGGCGGCCTGCACGTGGGCAACGTCGACGGCGGCAAGGGGCTCGTCACCGACCACCGCGCCGTCGCCGAGCGCCTGGGCTATCGCGTCGCCTACGGCGTGCGCGTCACCGACCTGCTGACCGACCCCGCCGCGACGGCAGGAGGCGCGCCCACCGTGGTCGGGGTCGTGGGCACCGCCGCCGACGGCTCCGAGGTGCGCGTGCACGCCGAGTCCGTGGTCGTGGCGTCGGGCGGCTTCGAGTCGGACCCGGAGCTCCGCGAGCGCCACCTCGGCCCGGGCTGGGGCTCCGCCGTCGTGCGGGGCACGGCGCTGAACACGGGCGACCTGCTCGAGGCGGGACTCCGGCTGGGCGCCGCGAAGGGCGGCGACTGGGGCACCGCGCACAGCGTGCAGTGGGACGCCTTCCACCCCGACAACGCCGGCAACCGCGAGCTCACCAACCGCTTCACCCGCCAGAGCTACCCGCTCGGGATCATCGTCAACCGCGAGGGCAGGAGGTTCGTGGACGAGGGCGAGGACTTCCGCAACTACACCTACGCCAAGTTCGGCGGGCGCATCCTCGCGCAGCCGGGCAGCATCGCCTACCAGGTCTTCGACGCGGCCCTGCGGCCGATGCTCCGCACCGAGGAGTACGACATGCCCGGCATCAGCGTCGTCGAGGCCGACACCCTCGAGGAGCTCGCCGGGCAGCTCGACGTCGACGCGGAGGCGTTCCTCACGACCGTGCGCGAGTTCAACGCCTCGATCGACCGGAGCGTGACCTGGGACCCGACCGTCAAGGACGGCCGTGCCGCCCGGGTCGAGCCCCCGAAGAGCAACTGGGCGGCGCCGCTCGAGGCCGGTCCGTTCTTCGCGTACCCCGTCACCTGCGGCATCACCTTCACCTTCGGCGGGCTCAAGGGCGACGTCGACGGCCGGGTGCTCCGGGAGGACGGCTCCGTCGTGCCCGGCCTCTTCGCCGTCGGCGAGGCCCTCGGCGGCCTCTTCTCGGGCAACTACCCGGGCGGGTCGGGGCTCGCCGCGGGCGCGGTCTTCGGCCGCCGGGCCGGCCTCGTGGCCTGAGCCGTGGCCCGGCACGACGGCGACTCGATCCACGACGCCCTGCGCCGCGAGATCCTCTCGGGCGAGCTCACCCCGGGCACGCCCCTCCGCGAGGTGCTGCTCGGGGAGCGTTTCGGCGTCTCCCGCACCCCGGTGCGCGCCGCCCTGGGACGGCTCGAGCACGAGCGCCTGCTCGAGCGGGGCGCCCGGGGCCTCTTCGTCAAGCGCATCGACGCCCGCGAGGTCGTGCAGGTCTACGACGTCCGCATCATGCTCGAGGGCGAGGTCTCGGCCCAGGCCGCGGCGACGCGGGACGACTCCGACCTCGAGCGCCTGGAGGGCCTCCTGCGCCGGGACCGGGCCCTCGTCGAGCCGGAGGACCGGCGGCGCGTGACGACGAACCTCGAGTTCCACGCGGCCGTCTGGGACGCCGCGCACAACCCCGTGCTGCTCGACCTGCTCGGCCGGCTCTCGGTGCACCTCGTGCACGCGCCGAGCTCGACGCTCTCGGTGGGGGACCGGTGGACCGAGGCCCTCGAGGAGCACGAGCTCCTCGTCGCGGCGATCCGTGCCCGCGACGCCGTGCGGGCGTCGGCCGTCGCGCGTCGCCACATGCAGCGGGCCCGGGAGCTGCGGCTCGAGCTGTTGAGCTCCGCGGCCGAGGCCGAGCTGGGCTGACCCGCACGCTCCGCCGCGTTGACGTGGTCGGACCCCGCACTGTATACAGAACACGACGAAGACGTCGACGATCGGATCGGAGCAACGGTGCCCGCAGACGAACAGACCCCGGCAGGGGGACTCCGCGACCGGGTGGGACTGGGACTGGTCATCGCCCTCGCGGTGGCCGTGGTGGTCGCCCTCGTGGCCACGAACCTGGCCCGCAGCGCGAGCCCGGCGACCGCGATCCAGGCCGCCCTCGGCGGCCAGCAGCTGCGCATCATGGCGCCGGCCAACCCCGGCGGCGGCTGGGACCAGACCTCCCGCGCGATGCAGACGTCGCTCGCGGACGTCATCGGCCGCAGCGAGGTCTACAACGTGGGGGGCGCCGGCGGCACGCCCGGGCTGGCGCAGTTCGTCCAGCACGAGGGCGACGCCAGCCAGCTCATGGCGACCGGCGCGATCATGATCGGCGCCGTCATCACCAACGAGTCGCCCTACTCGCTCCAGGACGTCACGATGCTCGCCCGCCTCAGCACCGAGTACCTCGTGCTCGTGGTGCCCGCCGACAGCGACGTCGAGGACCTCGACGACCTCGCCGGCCGGATGCGCGACGACGTGGGCGCGCAGTCCATCTCGGGCGGCTCCGCAGGCGGCGTCGAGCAGATCCTCGCCGGCCTCTTCGCCGAGGCCGCCGGAGCCGACCCGGCCGAGGTCTCGTACGTCGCCCACTCCGGCGGCGGCGAGGCGCTCACCACGCTCCTCTCGGGGCGCAGCACGGCCGGGATCTCGGGCATCAGCGAGATCGCCCCGTACATCGAGGACGGCTCGGTGCGCGCCCTCGCGGTGTCGAGCCCCGAGCGGGTCGAGAACCTGCCCGACGTGGCGACCTTCCACGAGCAGGGCCTCGACGTGGAGCTGCAGAACTGGCGCGGCGTCGCCGCCCCTCCCGGCATCAGCTCCGCCGACGAGGAAGCCCTGGTGACCATGCTCACCGAGATGCACGACACCGAGGCCTGGGGCGACATCGTCGCGACCCGCGGCTGGGGCGACGAGTTCCTCACCGGCCCCGAGCTCGACGAGTTCGTGGCCGACCAGGAGCGGACGATCTCGACCGTCCTGGACAGCATCGGGCTCGGAGGCTCGGCATGAGCGCGCGACGACGCCCCGGCGACCGCCGGCCGGGCCTCGACACCACCGAGGTCCGCACGGTCGAGGACCACCGAGTCGCACCGCCGTCCGCCGTCGCGGCGCGGTCGGTCGACCACCCCGCCGTCGTGAGCGGGGCCGTCACCGTCGTGGTGGGCCTCCTGCTCGTCGTGGCCGCGGTCGTCGTGCTCGTCGACGCCGCGTCGCTGCGGCCGACGAGCGAGCCGCTCGGGCCCGCGGCCTTCCCGACGATCATCGGCGTGCTCCTCGCCCTCGTCGGCGCCGCGCTCGTCGCCGTCAACCTGCGCTTCGCCCTCGTGGTGCTGCGCCGGGGGGCAGGGCGGGCGAGCCCGCGCCTGTGGGCCGTGCTGGGCCTCCTGCTCGGCATCGTCGCCTACGGCGTGCTGCTGCCCTTCGTCGGCTTCACGCTCGTCTCGGTGGCCCTCTTCACCGCCGCCGCCACCGTGCTGGGCTCGCCGCGGCCGTGGTGGCGCCTCGCGCTCTACGGCCTCGTGCTCGCCGGCGTCATCGTGCTCCTGTTCGACCGAGTGATCGGGCTGGCCCTCCCGGCCGGCCCGTGGGGGTTCTGACCCATGGACCAGATCGACCTCCTCATGCAGGGGTTCCAGGCGGCGCTGACGCCGGAGAACCTGCTCTGGGCCCTGCTGGGCGTCACCATCGGCACCGCCGTCGGCGTGCTGCCCGGCATCGGCCCGGCGCTCACGGTGGCGCTGCTGCTGCCCATCACCTTCCGGCTCGACCCCGCGGCCGCGCTGATCCTCTTCGCGGGCATCTACTACGGCGGCATGTACGGCGGGTCGACCACGTCGATCCTGCTCAACACGCCGGGGGAGTCCGCCTCGATCGTCTCGGCGATCGAGGGCAACAAGATGGCCAAGGCCGGGCGCGCGGCCTCCGCCCTCGCCACGGCCGCCCTGGGCTCGTTCGTCGCCGGGACGGTCGGCACGATAGCCATCACCTTCGTCGCCCCGTGGGTGGCCGACTTCGCGGTGCAGCTCGGGCCGCCCGAGTACGTCGCGCTCATGGTGATCGCGTTCGTGACCGTGTCGGCGCTGCTCGGGCCGAGCCTGCTGAAGGGGGCGGCGAGCCTGCTCATCGGCCTCACCATCGGCCTCGTCGGCATCGACGCCCAGTCGGGGCAGGCCCGTCTGGCGTTCGGCAACGGCGGGCTCTTCGACGGCATCGACGTCGTGCTCGTGGTCGTCGGACTCTTCGCGGTGAGCGAGGCCCTCGGGCACGTGCTCGCCAAGACGGGGCGCACGACGGTGCAGCCGGTCAAGGGGCGTGCGCTGCTCACCCGCGAGGAGTTCAAGCGCTCGTGGCCCGCCTGGCTGCGCGGCACGGCGCTGGGGTTCCCCATCGGGTCGCTGCCCGCCGGCGGCGCGGAGATCCCGACCTTCTTGTCGTACGCGACCGAGAAGAAGCTGTCGAAGCACAAGGACGAGTTCGGCCACGGCGCCATCGAGGGCGTCGCCGGCCCCGAGGCCGCCAACAACGCGGCCGCGGCGGGCGTGCTCGTGCCGCTGCTCACCATCGGCCTGCCCACCTCGGCCACGGCCGCGGTGATCCTCACGGCGTTCCAGTCGTACGGGCTGCAGCCCGGGCCGACGCTCTTCGCGGAGTCGGGCGACCTCGTGTGGGCGCTCATCGCGTCGCTCTACATCGGCAACGTCATGCTGCTCGTGCTCAACCTGCCGCTGGTCAAGCTGTGGGCGCGCGTCCTCACCATCCCGGCGTGGGCCATCTACGCCGCGGTGACCGTGTTCGCGTGCCTGGGCGCGTACTCGGCGGGCGGGTCGACCACCGACCTGTTCCTGCTGGCCGGCATCGGCGCCCTCGGACTGCTGCTGCGCATCGCCGACGTGCCCGTCGCCCCCGCGGTCGTCGGGCTCATCCTCGGCCCGCTGCTCGAGCAGCAGCTGCGCCGCGCGATGATCCTCTCCGAGGGCGACCCGTCGATCCTCGTGTCGAGCCCGCTGACGATCGGCCTGTGGATCGCCATCGCCGTGGTCCTCGTGGTCCCGGGCGCGCTGTCGCTCGGGCGGCGCAGGAGGCGCGTCCTGGCCGAGCGGGTGCAGACCGGCTCCGTCGCGACGGTCGACGACCGCGAGACCGCCGACCGGCGCTGACCGCCGGGCGGGTCAGAGCCGGGCAGGTCAGAGCCGGGCGGGTCAGAGCCGGACGGGGTCAGAGCCGGGCGGCCAGGTACGGCGCCGTCCGGCTCTCGGCCGACGCGGCGACCTCGGCCGGGGTCCCCGTGGCCACGACCCGGCCGCCCTCGTCGCCGCCGGCCGGCCCGAGGTCGATGACGTGGTCGGCGGCGGCCACGACGTCCATGGCGTGCTCGACGACCACGACCGTGCTGCCGGAGTCGACGAGGCGCTCCAGCTGGACGACGAGCAGCTCGACGTCGGCCGGGTGCAGCCCCGTCGTCGGCTCGTCGAGCAGGTACAGCGTGTGCCCCGTGCGGGCACGCTGCAGCTCGGTCGCGAGCTTGATGCGCTGCGCCTCGCCGCCGGAGAGCTCGGTGGCCGGCTGGCCGAGGCGCAGGTAGCCGAGGCCCACCTCGCGGAGGGTCCGGAGGCTCCGGGCCGCGGCCGGCACGTCGGCCAGCGCGGCCTCCGCATCGTCGACCGTGAGGGCGAGAACGTCGGCGATGCTGAGCCCGCCCCGGGTGACCTCGAGGGTCTCGGCGGAGTAGCGGGCCCCGTGGCACTCGGGGCAGGGCGCCCAGCTGCCCGGCAGGAAGAGCAGCTCGACCGACACGGAGCCCTCGCCCTGGCACACCTCGCAGCGCCCGCCGACGACGTTGAACGAGAAGCGGCCCGCCGTCCAGCCACGCTGCCTCGCGCCCTCGGTGGCCGCGAAGGCGGCGCGGACGGCGTCGAAGAGCCCCGTGTAGGTGGCGAGGTTCGAGCGCGGGGTCCGGCCGATGGGCTTCTGGTCGACCTGCACGACGCGGTCGACGAGCTCGTGCCCGGCCGCCCGCTCCGGCAGCACGTGCCCGACGAGGGTCGACTTGCCCGAGCCGCTCACGCCCGTCACGGCCGTGAGGACGCCGAGCGGCACGTCGACGTCGAGCCCCGCGAGGTTGTGGGCCGTGACGTCGCGGAGCGCGAGCGTCGCGACGGGCGTCCGGGGACTCCTGCCCGGTCGGCGCGCGGCCCGGGGGTCGAGGAACCTCCGGGTGACGGAGGCCTCGACGCCCTGCAGGCCGGCGACGGGCCCGCTGTAGAGCACCTCGCCGCCCTGGCCGCCCGCGCCGGGGCCCACGTCGACGATCCAGTCGGCGCGACGCACGAGGTCCATGTCGTGCTCGACCACGAAGACGCTGTTGCCGCTCGTGCGCAGGCCGTCCAGCACCTCGACGAGGGACTCCGCGTCGGCCGGGTGCAGCCCCGCGGAGGGCTCGTCGAGCACGTAGACCACCCCGAACAGGCCCGACCGCAGCTGCGTCGCGATGCGCAGCCGCTGCGTCTCGCCGGGGGACAGCGTGGGCGTCGCCCGGTCGAGGCTGAGGTAGCCGAGGCCCAGGCCGGTGAGCACCTCGGTGCGGGCGAGCAGGTCGCGGGCCAGCGCCACCGCGACCTCGGAGCGCTCGCCCGACGACGCCCGCGAGGTCGCCGCGGTGGCCGTCGTGAGCTCGGCGGTGGGGCGCAGCACCTCGGCGAGCTCGGCGAGCGGGAGCGCCGAGAGCCCGGCGACGGTGAGGCCGGCGACCGTCACCGCGAGGGCGTCGCGCGTGAGCCCGGTGCCGCCGCACAGCGAGCAGGGGCCGCTCTCGACGAAGCGCAGGGCCTTGGCGCGCTGCTGCTCGCTCGCCGAGTCGGCCAGCGTGTGCAGCACGGAGGAGCGCGCGCTCCAGAAGCGGCCCTTGTAGGGCTTGGCGACGCGGTCGCGCTGCGGCACGACCTCGACGACGGGCTGCTCCTCGGTGAAGAGCAGCCAGTCGCGGTCGGCCCGCGGCAGGTCCCGCCACGGCACGTCGAGGTCGTGGCCGAGCACGGCGGTCACGTCGCGGAGGTTCTTGCCCTGCCAGGCGCCGGGCCACGCGGTGATCGCGCCCTCGCGGATCGACAGCGACGGGTCGTGCACGGCCGACGCCTCGGTCACCTCGTGCGCCGTGCCCAGCCCGTGGCAGCGCGGGCAGGCGCCCGCCGCGGTGTTCGGCGAGAACGAGTCGCTCTCGAGGCGGTCGGCGCCGTCGGGGTAGGTGCCCGCCCGGGAGAACAGCATGCGGACCGAGTTCGACAGCGTCGTGAGCGTGCCCACGGTCGAGCGGGAGCTCGCGGTGCCGCGACGCTGCTGCAGGGCCACGGCGGGCGGCAGGCCGGTGATCGCGTCGACCCGGGGGGTGCTGCCCTGGGCGATGAGGCGGCGGGCGTAGGGCGCGACCGACTCGAGGTAGCGGCGCTGGGCCTCGGCGAAGATGGTCCCGAAGGCGAGCGACGACTTGCCCGAGCCCGACACGCCCGTGAAGGCCACGAGCGCGTCTCGGGGCACGTCGACGTCGACGTCGCGGAGGTTGTGCTCGCGGGCGCCGCGCACGCGGACGAAGCCGTCGGCGCGGGGGTCGGCCGGGGCGGCGTCGAGGGGCGGTCGGGTCTCGGGGGAGGGCATCCCGTCGACGGTAGGCCCCGCGTGCCCGTCCTGCCCGCGCCGGGCCCGCTGCCCGCGTCCTGCCCGCTGCCCGCGCCGGCCGCCCTGCCGGCGCCGGGCGTCGGTCAGCTGAGGACGTCCTTCGTCGTGAACCGGGCGACGGCGAGGGCGCCGAAGACGAGCACGTAGCCCGCCTGCAGGAGCGCGTTCTCGCCGAAGGTCGTCCACGAGACGGGGTCGCGGAGCAGGTCGGCGAAGCCGAGCCAGTGGTGGCTGAACAGCCACGGCCCCAGGGCGTCGAGCTGCGGGAGGGCGTCGAGGATCTGCGCGACGACCGACAGCACGATGGTGGCGGCCATGGCCCCGACCGGCACCGTGGTGAGGGTCGAGAGGAAGAGCCCGATCGCGCTGAGGCCGAGCAGCGAGACGGTGACGTAGAGCGCCATGAGCAGCAGGCGCAACGCGTAGTCGCCCGCGCCGACGGTCTGCCCGCCGAGCAGGGTGACCGGTCCGATCGGGAAGAGCGCCGCCCCGGCGGCGGCGCCCGCGACGACGAGCACGAGCGTCGCCGCCAGGCAGAACAGCGCTGCGGCCGCGTACTTGACGAGCAGGAGGCGCACCCGGCCCACGGGGGTCACCAGCAGGTACCGCAGCGTGCCGAGGGACGCCTCGCCGGCCACCGTGTCGCCCGCGACGACCCCGACGGTGAGGGGCAGGAAGAGCGGGATCGCGACGGTCAGCGCGGTGAGCGAGACGAAGAGCCCGTTCTGCGTGACGTCCCCGAGGAACGCGGGCCCGCCGCCGCCCTGCCGCTCGGCGTCGTCGGTCGTGAGCCGGACGGCGACGGCGAGGAGGACGGGCACGAGCGCGAGCGCGCCGAGGAGGGCGAGCGTGCGGGCGCGGCGGAAGAGCGTGACGACCTCGCTGCCGAGCAGGGCGAGGCCCGTTCCGCGTCGCTCCCGGGGCGCGGGAGCCGCCGGAGCGCCGGAGGGGTCAGCCGGCGACATCGAAGCCCTCCCCGGTGAGGTCGACGAAGCGGTCCTCGAGGCTCGCGCCCGTCACCTCGACGCCCCGGACGCGCACGTCGGCGGCCACGAGCGCCGCGACGACGGCCTCGGGGGACGGGCCGTCGCCCGTGAGCTCCGCCTCGACGCGGGCCGAGCCCGTGGCGGACGCGGGCGGGTCGTGCCGCCGGTCGCGCGCCTCCGGCGCGAGGCCGAGGCGCACGAGGACGTCGCGCGCCCGCTCGGGGTCGGGCGTCAGGAGCCGCAGGCGCGGGGTGCCGAGGGCTCGGAGGTCGTCGAGCGTGCCCTGCGTGAGCAGGCGGCCGGCGCTCATCACGCCGATGTGGGTGCACATCTGCTCGACCTCGGTGAGCAGGTGGCTGGAGACGAGGACCGTCGTGCCCTCGTCGGCGAGGGACCGGACGATGCCGCGCACCTCGCGCGTGCCCTGCGGGTCGAGGCCGTTGCTGGGCTCGTCGAGCACGAGCAGGTCGCGGGGCACGAGCAGGGCGGCCGCGAGGCCGAGGCGCTGCTTCATCCCCAGCGAGTAGGCACGGGCCTTCTTGTCGGCCGCGTGGCCGAGGCCGACGCGCTCGAGCGCGGCGTCGACCCGGGCGCGACGCGTCGCCCCCGGTGCGCGCCGATCGCCCGAGTCGAGGCGCAGGAGGTTCGCCCGGCCCGAGAGGAACGGGTAGAAGGCGGGCCCCTCGACGAGCGCGCCCACCCGGGGCAGCACGTCGCCGGCGCGCTCGGGGACGGCACCCCCGAGGACCCGGATGCTGCCGCTCGTGGCGGTGGTCAGTCCGAGGAGCATCCGGATCGTGCTGGTCTTGCCGGAGCCGTTGGGGCCGAGGAACCCGTAGACGCTGCCGGTGGGGACGGCCAGGTCGACGTCGGAGACGGCGCGCTGGCGCCCGAACACCTTCGTCAGTGCGGTGGTCTGCACGGCGAGCCCCGCGTCGGGGAGCCCGCCCTGCTGGACCGTCGGGCCGAGGGTCACCGCTGGTCGGCGACGGCGGCCCGGAGGGCGTCGGCGTCGACGGCCCCGACCCAGGCCTGCCCGTCGTCGGCGAGGTAGACCGAGAGGAGCGCCGTCTGCAGCACGCGTCCTCCGTCGACCGGGACCGTCAGCTGGTCGAGGAGGTCGGACGCGTCGCCCGCTCTCTCGGCACCGCTGCCGGGCTCGGCGGGTGCGTCGTCGCTCTTCGCGGCGACGCCGACGACGGTGCTCCAGCCCGAGCCGAGCACCGTGGGGGCCGGGTGGTCGCGATCGGCCGGAGCGCCCTCTCGGGGAGCCCCGGTCGGCGCGGCGACCTCGGTGACCTCGGCCCCGGCGGGCGGCGTGAAGGCGAACACGTCGTCGGAGGGCGCCGTGAGGTCGACGTCGGTGAAGCCGACGGAGAAGGCGGGGGACGACTGCCCCTTCGCCGTCACCGCGACGCGGAGGGGCAGGCCGGTCTCGGCGTCGACGGTGAGGACGGCACCGCCGACGAGGGTGTCGGGGTCGTCCGGCGTGAGGACGACCTGGTACGCGGACCGGCCGGCGACCCGGGCGTTCTCGGTGGCGGTGACGGTCGTGGTCGGCTCGACCGCGGCGAGCAGCGCGTCGGCGAGCTCGGCGGGCGTCCGCGGCACCGCGGAGCCGTCGGGGAGGGTGGCCGGCAGCTCGCGGGCGCCCTGCTCCGGGAGGCTGACGTGGGTGGCCTCCTTCGTGCGGGAGTCCCAGGTCCAGGCGCTCGTCCCGTCGCGGTAGAGGTCGCGCTCGGCGAGCTCCTCGACGACCTGCACGCGCTGGCGGTCCGCGCCGTCGGCGAACACCCGCGCCGTGCGGGTGCCGGTGAGCAGCTCGAGCGCCTGGCTCGTCGCGTCGTCGCCCCCGGCGCCCGGACCGGAGGCGGGGAGCTCGGGCAGGCCGAGGTCGCTGGTCTGCTCGACGGTGCCCGAGAACGACGTGCCGGCGCTGGACGCGGCGAGCGCGAGGACCTCCTGCGGGGTCTTCTCGGGGAGCACGACGTCGGCGTCGGCCGACACGGCGGGGACGACGACCACGGCCGCGACGACGGCGGCGGGGACGACCAGGGCGGGGATCCACCGGGCGGACTTCTTCATGGCAGTGCACCTTCCGGCCGGGCCCGGACGGGTCGACGACTGGGCGGCACGATACGCGGACCGGCTGACGGTCACCAGGGCCCGGACCGCAGGTAGCTCGACGTCGAGCCGGCCCTCGTGCCGTGCGGAGCGCCGCGAGGCCGCCTCCCCGGCAGGCATGCTTGAATGTGAGCGATCTGCGCGGGTATCGGTCAGACTCTTGCACTCTTGACAGTCGACCCCCAGACTCGTCGCACGGGCGGCACAGGGGCCGTCCGGACAGGGAGGCACCATGACGACCGCTCGACGCAATCCCGCCCGCCGGCTCGCCCCGGCCGCGGCAGCCGGGCTCGCGCTCGCCCTCACCGGCGTGCTCGCGACCCCCGCCGTCGCCGCACCGCTCAGCACCACCGTCGACTACGCACCGAGCGACGCCGTCGTGGCGAACCCCGAGCGCGGGTTCTACCACCACACCGAGACGCACTACCGGGCAGGTGGCGAGGGGTGGGCGCCCCTCGACGCCGCCGTGCTCGACGGCTGGCGCGGCGAGGGCGTGACCCAGGTGCTGCGCGTCGTCTACCTCGACGCGTTCGTCGACACCCCGACGCTCGACCAGGACGTCCTCGACAGGCTGCAGGCCGACTACGACACCGCGCGGACGGCCGGCATGAGCGTCATCACCCGCTTCGCGTACGTGCAGGGCGGTTCGTTCCCCTACACGGCGCCCTACGGCGACGCGCCCCTCGACGTCGTGCTGGCGCACATCGAGCAGCTCGGTCCGGTCCTGCGGGCCAACGCCGACGTCATCCCGGTCGTGCAGTCCGGCTTCATCGGCCTCTGGGGCGAGGGCTACTACACGGACGACTTCGCCTCCGACCCGGCGAACCCGGGGGTGCTCACCGAGGAGGACCAGGCCAAGCGCCGCGCCGTCTACGAGGCGCTGCTGGCCGAGCTGCCGGCGGACCGCAGCATCCAGCTGCGCACCATGGCCATGAAGCAGTCGATGCTCGGCGTGCCCACCGGCGTCGAGGGCGCGATCACCGACGCCCAGGCCCACGACGGCTCGGCGATCTCGCGCGTCGGCCACCACAACGACTGCTTCCTCGCCGCACCCGACGACTGGGGCACGTTCCTCAGCGACCCCATCACGCTCGACCAGGAGTACCTCGAGCAGGAGACCCGCTCGGTGCCGATGGGCGGCGAGACCTGCAACGTCAACCCGCCGCGCTCGGAGTGGGCCAGCGCGTCCGCCGAGATGGCCCGCTACCACTACAGCTACCTCAACCGCGACTACCTGCGGGACGTCCTGACCAGCTGGGGCGAGGCGGGCCTCACCGAGACCGCGCAGCGCCTCGGCTACCGCTTCGTGCTCGAGCAGAGCCGGCTCACCAGTGACGGGGCAGGAGGCGCCGACCTCGCCGTCGACGTCCGCAACGACGGGTGGGCGGCCCCCTACAACGCCCGTCCGGCGACGCTCGTGCTCACCGACGACGCGGGGGAGACCGTGACCGTGCCGCTCGACGCGGACGTGCGCGACTGGGCCGCCGGGACCACCTCGACGGTGACCGCCGAGCTCGAGGGCCTGCCCGAGGGCACCTGGTCCGTCGGGCTCGCCATGCCGTCGGCCTCCGCCTCGGTCGCCGCCGACCCGCGCTTCGCCGTGCAGACGGCCAACGAGGGCACGTGGGACGCCGACTCCGGGGTCAACGACCTCGGCCAGCAGATCGTCGTCGCGGCGGCCGCCGTGCCGCCGGTGGAGGAGCCGGTCGTGCCGGTCGAGCCGGGCGTGGTCGCGCCTCCTGTCGTCGTCGACCCGGTCGTGGTGGACCGGGCCGTCGTGCCCGTGGCCCGCGACCGGTCGCACGGCTCGCTGGCCGCGACCGGCACCGAGTCGGGCCCGCTCGCGCTGGGCGCCCTCGCCGCGCTGCTGCTCGGCGGCGCCGCGACGCTCGTCGCCCGTCGCCGCACCGCCTCGGCTCGGTCGGGACGCGACCGGGGCTGACGCAGCCCCGCCCACCGCGGGCGTCGTCGACCGGCTCAGCCGGCGGCGGCGCCCGCGGTCGTCGTGGGGTGCGCTGCCGGCGCGGTCGTCGGGCCGAGCGGGGCGCCCCCGGCCAGCGCCGCGGAGGCCGCGCGCCGGAAGGTCGCCAAGCCCTCGCGCCAGGTGCCGGAGCGGGTCAGGCCGCAGGCGCGCAGCGCGCCGCCGTGGTCGACGACGAGCACGGTCGCGGCCCCCGCGGCGACGACCGTCCAGGCGAGCAGGACCGCGCCGCGCACCGGGGCGGGCGTCGACGCTAAGCCCTGCCGGAGGCGGTCCACCTGGAACCGCAGGTGGTCGCGCTCGTCGGTCGCCACGCGACGCCCGATCCCGCGGAGCACCGGGTCCGGTGCCGCGTCGGCGAGCGCGACGAACCAGGGCGTCGAGACCGCCTCGGCGACGAGGAAGAGCGCGATCTCGGTGCGCAGGCCGAGGGAGCGCCGGAGCAGCGTGAAGGCGGCGTCGGACCAGTGCGCGCGGAGCTCGGTGCCCCCGAGGTGCGCGAGCCCGCGGCGGAAGAGGGCGGCGTGGCGCTGCTCCTCGGCGACCAGCAGCTCGAGCGCCCGGACGTACCCGGGGTCGCCGGCCGCCCGCGCCTTCGCGAGGAGCGAGGCGCCGTCGCCGTCCTCGCCCAGAGCGAACCGCTGCAAGGAGCGGACGAGGGCGTCCCTCTGTCGGGGCGGCAGCTCGCAGGGGGCGTCCCAGGGCACGTCGGCCTCCAGGGCGCGCTGGCGCGGGGGAGCGGACTCGAAGTGGGCGGTCCAGTCGTCGTAGGTCATGCCCGCGACGCTACGGAGGCGACGGCGGTGCCGGCGTCCGTCCCGGGTCGCGCGCGACGGGCCCGGCGGTCGCGGCCCGGTACGGCCTCCGGAGGAGCGGGCCTCGTCCCCGAGGACCGGACGGGGCCGTCGACGCCGGGCGTAACGTGGGCGACAGGTGTCGGGCAAGGCCGCCCGGCCGCAGAGACAGAGGAGACACCATGGACCGCTTCACCGACCGCGTCGTCGTCATCACCGGAGGAGGCTCAGGCCTGGGCCGTGCCGCCGCCGTCCGGCTCGCCCAGGAGGGTGCGAAGCTCGCGCTCGTCGACGTCTCGGCCGACGGGCTGGCCGCCAGCGAGCAGGCCGTGACCGAGGCCGTCCCCGGCGCCGAGGTGCTCACGGTCACCGCCGACGTGTCGGACGAGGCCCAGGTCGACGGGTACGTGCGGGCCACGGTCGAGCGCTTCGGCCGCATCGACGGCTTCTTCAACAACGCCGGCATCGAGGGCAAGCAGAACCTCACCGAGTCGTTCACCGCCGCCGAGTTCGACAAGGTCGTCTCGATCAACCTGCGCGGGGTGTTCCTGGGCCTCGAGAAGGTGCTCGCCGTGATGCGCGAGCAGGGCTCCGGCAGGGTCGTCAACACGGCCAGCGTCGGCGGCATCCGCGGCGTCGGCAACCAGTCCGGCTACGCCGCGGCCAAGCACGGCGTCGTGGGCCTCACCCGCAACTCCGCGGTCGAGTACGGCCGGTACGGCATCAGCATCAACGCCATCGCGCCCGGCGCGATCTGGACCCCCATGGTCGAGGCCTCGATGCGCCAGATCGACGCGGACGACCCCAAGGGCGCCGCCGAGCAGTTCATCCAGGTGAACCCCACGAAGCGGTACGGCGAGGCCGCGGAGATCGCGAGCGTCGTGGCGTTCCTGCTCTCCGACGACGCCGCCTACGTCAACGCGGCCGTCGTGCCCATCGACGGCGGGCAGTCCGCCCAGTACTGACCGCGCGGCGACAGGGGCGGCCACCGGTGTCGGTGGCCGCCCCTAGCCTTGCCCCGTGCCCGAGCCGATCGACAGCTGGTGGGCGCGACGACAGCGGTCGCGCGGCCTCGACGTGCCCTACCCGCCGGGCACCTACCGCGAGGCGTGGTCCCACTACCCCGTGCTCGTGCGGCAGTACCGGCCCGAGCACAACCGCGGCGTCCTGCTGACCCAGGTGCCGCCGGCCGCCGACGTGTGGCTGAGCTGGCTCTGCGACGCCGGCCACGTCTTCGTCGCCACCCCCGACGAGCAGCGGCACCGCCCCGGACGCGAGCGCCGGCGCTCGGCGTGGTGCCCGTGGTGCAGCGCCCTGGCCGACCCGCGGCGCACCCCGGCGCTGCCGATGGACCCGGCGCGCAAGGCCCGGACCCCCGGGGCCGTGCCGGCCGGGAGCGACGGCGACCGCACGGAGGGGCGCGACCCTGCGGCCACGCCGCCGGTCGACCCGGCCGAGCGCCTCGAACGGCTGCGTCGCCTCGCGGGCGTGGCACGTCCGGCCCGCCCGGCACGATCCTCCGGCCGGTCGTCGACCGGGGGCGGGCCGTGCTCGAAGACGCCCGACCTCCCGGTGGGGGAGCCCTTCGCGAGCGCCTGCGCGCCGCCGCCCGCCTCGGCGGTCGAGGAGCGCCTCCGGGCCGACCTGGCGGCGGCCCTGACCTTCACTCCGGGCCTCACCGCGGTGCGCCTCGGCACGCCCTTCTTCGACCACCTCGAGGCGTGGCCCGACATCGTGCTGCCCGAGCTGCGGATCGCCGTCGAGTACGACTCGACGGGGCGGCACGGGCTCGAGCACGTCGGCCACCGCGAGGCGGCCGACCGGCGCAAGGACCGCGCGCTGCGCCGCGCCGGCTGGGAGGTCGTGCGCCTGCGCACGGGCCGCCTGCAGCCGCTGGGCCCGCACGACCTCGTGCTCTCCGGGCTCGGTCGCGGCACGGTGCCGCGCCTGCTCGACGTGTTCCGCGACGTGCGCGGTCCGCTCTACGTCGACGCCTGGCTCCGCTGAACGAGGCCGCTCCGCGGGAGGTCCCGCCGCTCTGCACCCCCTGTCGTGCACCGCGCCACGTCGCGCGGGGGTGCGGTGCACCTCCGAGGGTGCACTGCGCGTCGCGGCGCGCGGCGCCCGGTGCGCGGGCCCCGTCAGCCGCGCAGGGCGAGCGCCTCGCTGACCCAGCGTGCGTGCTGACGCCACGGGTCGTCGACCCCGGCGCGGAGCAGCTCGGCGCGGGCGAGCAGCTCCGGGTGGGCGACGAACCACTCCGTGCGACCGTGCCGGTGCTCGGCGAACTCGACGTGCCGACGGTGCTCGACGACGCGGTCGCCGCGCTCGAAGGCGAGCAGCTCGTCGTGCCACAGGCGGCCCAGGCGCTGCCTCGGGTTCGCGGTCGTGCCGATCTTGACGCGGTCGCCGAACCGCAGCCAGTAGACGACGTCGACCCGCGGCGGGGGCAGCTCGCCGTCGGGGACCTCGCCCTGGCGCCACTCGCAGACCGCGCACTGCCAGCCGGAGGGTCGGTGCAGGCCGTGCCGCGAGGCGCACGCCGGGCAGGGGGACGGCAGCAGGTCGACGACGCCGTGCCCCTCGGCGTGGTGGTCGGCCGCGAGGGCGAGGTGCTGCGGGCAGAGCGGGACGGGCGAGGCGGCGTCGACGGGCCGCCGGCACGGGGCGTCGTCGGCCGCGCAGCGACGGGAGGAGGGCGGGGTCACGCGCCCACGGTAGGGGGCACCGCCCACACCGCCCGCACAGCCCGCACCGCCCGTACCGCGGGGCCGTGCGTCGGCCCGCGCGCCGGGCGTCGCCCCGGCGTGCTCAGGAGCTGCGCTCGCGGCTGCGCCGCGTCTCCCGGTCGTTCGCCCGGCCGATCGCCGCCACGAGCTCGTCCTTCGTCATGCGGCTGCGGCCGTGCACGTCGAGGCGGCGGGCCACCTCGAGCAGGTGCTGCTTCGAGGCGTTCGCGTCGACCCCGCCCTCGGTGCCCGCGCCGCGGCGCTCGGCGCCCGCGTCGGACGGACCGGACGACTCCTTGGCCTCCCAGTGGTCGCCGACCTTCTCGTACTCGTGCTTGAGGGCCGACCACGCCGTGCGCTGGGCGCGCTCGCCCTCGCCGTAGCTGCCCACGGCGGAGCGGTGCGCCGCGCTCCACAGGTCGCGCGCGTGGGCGTCGGAGCGCTCGAGGGTGCTGGGCAGGTCGTCGTCGGGGTCGGGCACGGGGTCCTCCTCGGGTCGGGGCACGGTCGTGGTCGGGGTCGTCGGGGCGGGGCCCTCGGACCGGGCCGTGCCGGGGCTGCGGTGGCGTCCATCCTGCACCGCGCCTCCTGCCCTCTGCCCCCGGCCCGGGCCCAGGCCCCCGGCCCGGGCGTGAGGGAACCGTGAGGATCCGAGCCCGGGGCGTGAGGAGACCGTGAGGACTCGCGGCAGCGGGCGGCGAGGGGTGTCCGATGGTCCCCGTGCCACCCGGCACGCGGGCCGCGAGGCCCGTCCGACCTCCCAGGAGCCCCCCGTGCTGGACATCGTCTACGTGCTCGTCGTGATCGCGGCCTTCGCCGTCGTCGCCCTCGTCGGCAAGGGGGTCGAGAAGCTGTGAGCGTCCTCGACCTCGGCGCGGTGGTCCTCGCCGTCGCCGCCCTCGCCTTCCTGGTCCGGGCGCTCGTCGCGCCCGAGGACGACTGATGGGCGCCCTGCCCGGCGTGCTCCAGGTGCTCGCCGTCGCCGCCGTGCTCGTCGCCCTCCACCGGCCGCTCGGCGACCACATGGCCCGCACCTGGTCGTCGACCCGCGACCTCCGCGTCGAGCGCGGCTTCTACCGGCTCGTCGGCGTCGACCCCGCCTCCGAGCAGACCTGGCCGCAGTACCTGCGCGGCGTCCTGGCCTTCTCGGTCGTCGGCGTGCTGCTCGTCTACCTGCTCCAGCGCACCCAGGCGGTGCTGCCGCTCTCGCTCGGCCTTCCCGCGGTCCCCGAGGGACTCGCCTTCAACACCGCCGCCTCGTTCGTCACCAACACGAACTGGCAGTCGTACTCGCCCGAGCTCGTCATGGGGCACCTCGTGCAGCTCGCCGGACTCGCCGTGCAGAACTTCACCTCGGCCGCCGTCGGCCTCGCGGTCGCCGTCGCCCTGGTCCGCGGCCTGGCCCGCACCCGCAGCGCCACCCTCGGCAACGTCTGGGTCGACGTCACGCGCGGCCTCGTCCGCCTCCTGCTGCCGCTGTCGGTGCTCGCCGCGGTCGTGCTGCTCGCCGGCGGGGTGGTCCAGAGCCTCTCCGGCCCCGAGACCGTGACGACCCTCACCGGCGGCACCGCGACGATCCCCGGCGGACCCGTCGCCTCGCAGGAGGCGATCAAGCTGCTCGGCACCAACGGCGGCGGCTTCTTCAACGCCAACTCGTCGCACCCCTTCGAGGACCCCGCTCCGTGGACCAGCGCCTTCTCGATCGTGCTCATGCTCGCGATCCCCTTCTCGCTGCCGCGCACCTTCGGCACGATGCTCGGCGACCGCCGCCAGGGCACGGCGATCGCCGCCGTGATGGCCACCATCTTCACCGTCTCGCTCACGCTGCTCACCTGGGCCGAGCTGCACGGCGCCGGCACCGCGCCCGAGCTGGCCGGAGGCGCGATGGAGGGCAAGGAGGTCCGCTTCGGCATCTGGGGGTCCACCCTCTTCGGCTCGACCTCCACCCTCACCTCGACGGGCGCCGTCAACTCGATGCACGACTCGTACACCGCCCTCGGCGGCACGCTGCCGATGGTCAACATGATGCTCGGCGAGATCGCCCCGGGCGGCGTCGGCTCCGGCCTCTACGGCATGCTCGTGCTCGCCGTCGTCACCGTCTTCGTCGCGGGCCTGCTCGTGGGCCGCACGCCCGAGTACCTCGGCAAGAAGATCGGGCCCCGCGAGATCAAGCTCGCCAGCCTGTACATCCTCGTCACCCCCGTGCTCGTCCTCGGCGGCACGGCGCTCAGCTTCGCGATCCCCGCCGTCCGCGCCGACCTCGAGGGCACGTCGATGGCGAACGACGGGCTGCACGGCTTCTCGGAGGTCCTCTACGCCTTCACGAGCGCGAGCAACAACAACGGCTCCGCCTTCGCCGGCCTCACCGCCGACACGCCGTGGCTGAACACGGTCCTCGGCCTCGCCATGATCCTCGGCCGGTTCCTGCCGATCGTCCTCGTCCTCGCCCTCGCCGGCTCCCTCGCCGCCCAGGACCGCGTCCCCGCCACCGCCGGCACGCTCCCCACCCACCGCCCCCAGTTCGTCGGCATGCTCACCGGCGTCTCGGTGGTCGTCACCGCGCTCACCTACTTCCCGGTCCTCGCACTGGGACCGCTCGCCGAAGGGCTGAACTGACCATGACCGCACCCACCACGCCCGCCCCCACGGAGGCGCCCGCCGACGCGGGACGCGGCGACGCCCCCGCCACCCGGGCCGACCGGACCCGCCGCCCCTTCACGCTCGCCCAGGTGGGCGCTGCGCTCCCCGGTGCCCTCCGCAAGCTCGACCCCCGCGTCATGCGCCGCAACCCCGTCATGTTCCTCGTCGAGGTCGGCGCCGCCTACGTGACCGTCCTCGCCGTCGTGCAGGCCGTCACCGGCGAGCAGCAGACCTCCGGCGGATCGCCCGTGCCCGGCTCCTTCACCGTGGCCATCGCCGTCTGGCTCTGGCTCACCGTGCTGTTCGCGGCGCTCGCCGAGTCCGTCGCCGAGGGCCGCGGCAAGGCGCAGGCCCAGGCGCTGCGGGCCACCCGGACGAGCACGACGGCGCACCGCCTCGTCGACCACGACGCGCAGGCCGACCCGGCCGGCGAGCGCGCCGTCGTCGAGGAGGTCGCGGGCGCCGACCTCGCCCTGGGCGACCTCGTCGTCGTCACCGCGGGCGAGCTCGTCCCGGGCGACGGCGACGTCGTGCACGGCATCGCGAGCGTCGACGAGTCCGCCGTCACGGGCGAGTCGGCCCCGGTCATCCGCGAGTCCGGCGGCGACCGCAGCGCCGTGACGGGCGGCACGCGCGTGCTCTCCGACCGCGTGGTCGTCCGCATCACGTCGAAGCCCGGCGAGACCTTCGTCGACCGGATGATCCGGCTCGTCGAGGGTGCCTCGCGCCAGAAGACCCCCAACGAGATCGCGCTCGACATCCTGCTGGCCAGCCTGTCGATCGTGTTCCTCGTCGTCGTGCTCACGCTCAACCCGATGGCGGCCTACTCGGACGCCTCGGTGAGCGTGCCCGTGCTCATCGCCCTGCTGGTCTGCCTCGTGCCGACCACGATCGGCGCGCTCCTGTCGGCCATCGGGATCGCGGGCATGGACCGACTGGTGCAGCACAACGTCCTCGCCCTCTCGGGCCGGGCGGTCGAGGCCGCGGGCGACGTGACGACCCTCCTGCTCGACAAGACGGGCACCATCACCTACGGCAACCGGCGCGCCACCGACGTGGTGCCGCTCGAGGGCGTGAGCCGCGCCGAGCTCGTCGACGCCGCCGCGACGTCGTCGCTGGCCGACCCGACGCCGGAGGGGACCAGCGTCGTCGCCCTCGCCGAGGCCTCCGGCTGGCACCGCGACCCCGCCGCGGGCGGCGAGGTCGTGCCGTTCACCGCCCAGACCCGCATGAGCGGGATCGACCTGCCCGACGGCACCCTCGTGCGCAAGGGCGCCGCGGCCGCCGTCGTGGCCTGGGTCGAGGAGGGCGCCCCGCTCGACGAGCGGCAGCGCACGGAGCTGGCCGGCCACGTCGACCAGGTCTCGCAGGCGGGCGGCACGCCGCTCGTCGTCGCGGTCCGGCCGGCCGGAGGCGCGCCCCGCGTCCTCGGCGTCGTCCAGCTCTCCGACGTGGTCAAGGAGGGCCTCGCCGAGCGCTTCGCCGAGCTGCGCAGCATGGGCATCCGCACCGTCATGGTCACGGGCGACAACCCGCTCACGGCACGGGCCATCGCGGCGCAGGCGGGCGTCGACGACGTCCTCGCCGAGGCCACCCCCGAGGACAAGCTCGCGCTCATCCGCCGCGAGCAGGAGGGCGGCGCGCTCGTCGCCATGACCGGCGACGGCACGAACGACGCCCCGGCCCTGGCCCAGGCCGACGTCGGCATGGCGATGAACACGGGCACCTCGGCCGCCAAGGAGGCCGGCAACATGGTCGACCTCGACAGCGACCCGACCAAGCTCATCGACGTCGTCCGCATCGGCAAGCAGCTGCTCATCACGCGCGGCGCGCTCACCACCTTCTCGATCGCGAACGACGTCGCCAAGTACTTCGCGATCATCCCCGCGATGTTCGCCGGGGCGTTCCCCGGGCTGGGCCTGCTCAACGTCATGCAGCTCGGCTCGCCGGCCTCCGCGATCCTCTCGGCGGTGGTCTTCAACGCGCTCGTCATCGTCGTGCTCATCCCGCTGGCCCTCCGCGGCGTCGCCTACCGGGCCGCCTCGGCGTCGGCGGTCCTCTCGCGGAACCTGCTCGTCTACGGGCTCGGCGGGGTCGTCGCGCCCTTCGTCGGCATCAAGGCGATCGACCTCGTCGTGAGCCTGCTGCCCGGCTTCTGAGCAGCCGGCCCGGTGCCCCTCCGGGCACCGGCCCCGCGACCCACCCGCACACGACCCCCTCCCGCACCGCACCGCACGAACAGGAGCACCACATGGACCTCCGCAGCACCGCACGCCAGCTCGGCGTCGCCCTCCGGGCGATGCTCGTCCTCACCGTCGTCCTCGGCCTCGCCTACACGGCCGTCCTCACCGGCGTCGGGCAGCTCCTCCTGCCCGCCCAGGCGGACGGCAGCCGCCTCGAGCACGACGGCGCCGTCGTCGGCTCGTCCCTCCTCGGGCAGGGGTTCGTCGACGCCGACGGCGCGCCGCTGCCCGAGTGGTTCCAGTCCCGGCCGTCCGCCGCCGGCGACGGGTGGGACGCGGGCGCGTCCGGCGGCAGCAACCTCGGGCCCGAGTCCGACGACCTGGTCGCCGCGATCGAGGAGCGGCGCGCCACCGTCGCCGAGCTCGACGGCGTCGACCCGGAGGACGTCCCCGTCGACGCGCTCACGGCCTCCGCCTCGGGGCTCGACCCGCACGTGAGCCCCGCGTACGCCCGCCAGCAGGCGGCCCGCGTCGCCGACGCCCGCGGCCTGCCGGTCGCCGACGTCGAGCGCCTCGTCGAGGAGCACGTGCAGGGCCGCGACCTCGGGTTCCTCGGCGAGCCCAGGGTCGACGTGCTCGAGCTCAACGTCGCCCTCGCCGACCTCTGACCGTGCCGGGCGCGAGCCGCGGATCTGTGAGGATGGCGCCATGACACGAGGGCGGTTCCGGGTGCTGCTGGGCGCCGCGCCCGGCGTCGGCAAGACCTTCACGATGCTCGAGGAGGGCGCCCGGCTCGCCCGGGAGGGCCGGGACGTCGTCGTCGCCGTCGTCGAGACCCACGGCCGCGCCGGGACCGCCGGCCTGCTGCCCGGCCTCGAGGTCGTGCCGCGCCGGGAGGCCCTGCACCGCGGCGTCTCCCTCAGCGAGCTCGACCTCGACGCCGTGCTCGCCCGTCGCCCCGACGTCGCCCTCGTCGACGAGCTCGCGCACACGAACGCCCCGGGCTCCCGCCACGAGAAGCGCTGGCAGGACGTCTCCGCCCTGCTCGACGCGGGCATCGACGTCGTGACCACGGTCAACGTGCAGCACGTCGAGTCGCTGAGCGACGTCGTCGAGAAGATCACCGGGGCGGCGCAGCGCGAGACCGTGCCCGACGCCGTGCTGCGCGCCGCCGACCAGGTCGAGGTGGTCGACCTGGCCCCACAGGCGCTCCGCGACCGGCTCGCCGCCGGCGAGGTCTACCCGGCGGGGCGCATCGACGCGGCCCTGTCGAACTACTTCCGCCTGGGCAACCTCACCGCCCTCCGCGAGCTGGCGCTGCTCTGGCTGGCCGACGAGGTCGAGAGCGCCCTCCGCGCCTACCGGTCCGAACAGGGCATCGACGCGACCTGGGAGGCCCGCGAGCGCGTCGTCGTCGCGGTCACCGGAGGCCCCGAGGGCGAGACGCTCGTCCGTCGCGGCGCGCGCATCGCGGCCCGGTCCTCCGGCGGCGACCTCGTCGTCGTGCACGTCAGCGCCCAGGACGGCCTGGTCGGTGCCGCGCCCGGCGCGCTCGCGTCCCAGCGCGGCCTCACGGAGAAGCTCGGCGGCAGCTGGCACCAGGTCGTCGGCGACGACGTGCCGCGGGCGCTCGTCGAGTTCGCCCGGGCCGTCGGCGCCACGCAGCTCGTCCTGGGCGTGAGCCGCCGCACGCGCCTGCAGGCGGCGCTCACCGGACCCGGCATCGGCGCGACGGTCGTCCGCGAGTCCGGCGACATCGACGTCCACATGGTCACGCACGCCGCGGCGGGCGGCCGGGGGGCCCTGCCGCGCACGGGCGGCGCCCTCTCGGTGCGCCGCCGCCTCGCCGGCGCCGTGCTCGCGCTCGTCGGGGGACCGCTCCTCACCGCGCTCCTCGTCTCGCAGCGGAGCCTCGACAGCCTCACGAGCGACGTGCTGGCCTTCCAGCTCCTCGTCGTCGTCGTCGCCCTCGTCGGCGGCATCTGGCCGGCGCTCGGGGCCGCCGTGCTCTCCGGCCTCACCCTCGACTACTTCTTCGTCGAGCCGTACCGCAGCATCACCGTGGGGGAGCCCTTCCACCTCCTCGCGCTCGTGCTCTACGTCGTCAACGCCGTGCTCGTGAGCAGCGTCGTCGACCGGGCCGCGCGGCGCGCGAGGGCCGCCGCGCGGGCGCGCAGCGAGGCCGAGCTGCTGGCGACCGTCGCGGGCGGCGTGCTCCGCGGCGAGGACGCCCTGCAGGCGCTCCTCGAGCGGACGCGCGAGGCGTTCCGCCTGCGGGCGGTGCGCGTCCGCAGCGACGGCGCCGTCGTGCACGAGGTCGGCGCGCCGTGCCCGGAGGGCCGGGTCGACGACGACGTCACGGTGGTGGCGGCGGGGGAACGGACCGTGCTCGAGCTCGTCGGCCCCGCGCTCGACGCCTCCGAGCAGCGCCTCGTCTCGGTCGTCGCCGCGCAGGTCGAGGCCGCGCTCGAGCGGGCCAGCCTCAGCGCGACGGCCGACCGCGCAGGGCCCCTCGCGCAGGTGGACCGCGTGCGCACGGCGCTGCTCGCCGCCGTCGGGCACGACCTGCGCCGGCCCCTCGCCTCCGCGACCGCCGCCGTGACGGGACTCCGGTCGCCCGCCGTCACCTGGAGCGACGCCGACCGCGACGAGCTGCTCGCCACCGCCGAGGAGAGCCTGGCGGCGCTCACGGCGCTGCTCACCGACCTGCTCGACGTCAGCCGCGTCCAGGCGGGCTCGCTCGCCGTCTCGCTCGCGCCGGTCGACCTCGACGACGTCGTCGCGGGCGCGCTCGACGAGCTCGACCCCGACCCGGGGCGCCTCCGCCTCGACCTGGAGGGCGAGCCCCCGGCCGTCGTCGCCGACGCGGTGCTGCTGCAGCGCGTGGTCGTGAACCTGCTCGACAACGCCCTGCGCCACTCGCCCCCCGACCGCCCCGTGCTCGTCTCGGCGAGCGCCTTCGGCGGCGACGTCGAGCTGCGCGTCGTCGACCACGGTCCGGGCATCGCGCCCGACCGGCGCGACGAGGTGTTCCTGCCGTTCCAGCGCCTCGGCGACACCGACAACACGACCGGGCTGGGCCTCGGCCTCGCCCTGTCGCGCGGCTTCGCCGAGGGCATGGGCGGCACGCTCGTCGCCGAGGACACGCCCGGCGGCGGGCTCACCATGGTCGTGTCGCTGCCCGCCGTCGCCCGCCCCGCTCCCGCCGACCCGGAGGTCCCCGCGTGAAGATCCTGCTCGCCGACGACGACCCGCAGATCGTCCGCGCCCTCACCGTGACGCTCGGCGCGGTCGGGTACGACGTCGTGGCCGCCTCCGACGGTGCCGAGGCGCTGCGCCTGGCCGTGGCCGAGCACCCGGACATCGTCGTGCTCGACCTCGGGATGCCGCGGCTCGACGGCGTCTCGGTGATCGAGGGCCTCCGCGGCTGGACCCAGGTGCCCGTGCTCGTCATGAGCGGTCGGACCGGCGCCGCCGACAAGGTCGAGGCGCTCGACGCGGGCGCGGACGACTACGTGACCAAGCCGTTCGCGATGGACGAGCTGCTGGCGCGCCTCCGGGCGCTCACCCGGCGCGTGCCCGCGGGCACCGAGCAGCCGGTGGTCACCTTCGGCGACGTGCGGGTCGACCTCGGTGCGCGCACGGTCGTGCGGGGCACGGGCGCCGACGCGCGCCCGGTGCGCCTCACGCCGACGGAGTGGCGCCTGCTCGACCTGCTGGTGCGCCACCCGGGACGCCTCGTGACGCGCGAGACGGTGCTCACCGAGGTGTGGGGGCCCACGCACACGCGTGACACGGGCTACCTGCGGCTCTACGTCGGGCAGCTCCGCAAGAAGCTCGAGCCCGAGCCGAGCCGGCCCCGCCACCTGCTCACGGTGGCCGGGATGGGCTACCGGTTCGTGCCCTCGGGCGACGCCTCGGACTGACCGGCAGGAGGCGCGGGCAGCACGAGCAGGTCGAGGTGCGCCCGCAGGCCCCCCGGCACGTCGACGTCGTCGGGAGCGAGCAGCCACTGCAGCTGCAGGCCGTCCCAGAGCGCCACGAGGCCGGCGGCGGCGACGTCCGGGTCGGTGCCCGGCCGGAGGCGCCCCTCGGCGGCGAGCTGCCGGAGGTCGCGCGCGACCTCGTCGCGCAGCCGGGCGAAGCGCTCGGCGACGTGGGCCCTGCCGGGGTTGCCGTCGGTGACGGCCTCGCCCGAGAGGACGGCGTAGAGCGCGATGAGCCCGGGCACCTCGGCGTTGCCCTCGGCCTGGGCCACCACCCGGTCGACGAGGTCGCCGTCGCGCGCGACCTGGGCGGTCCGCTCGGCGGCGACGGCGTCGCGCCGTTCGAGCACCGCCTGCAGCAGGTCGCCCTTGGAGCGGAAGTAGTACAGCAGGCTCGTCTGGCTCATGCCGACCGCGTCGGCCACCTGCTGCAGCGAGCCGCCGCGGTACCCGTTGGCGGCGAACACGGCGAAGGCCGCGTCCACGATGGCGGCGCGCCGCTCCGCCGACTTGGCGTAGGGGCCGCGCGCGCTCGTCATGCCGGTCACCCTAGGCGGGCGAGGGCAGTGCGCACCAATTTCGAGTGGGCACTCGAGAGCGTGGTACGGTCGCTCCGGCCAGGTCGCCCGACGACCGCCGCCGAGATCGCCGAGCACGCCCCACGACGAAGTGAGCACCCATGGACGCCCCCCGCACGCCGCACCCGGTCGACTACCTCAGCGACACCGGTCCGGGGTCGGGGCGCCGCTCGCCGGCCCGCTCCCGCCTGAGCACGGACGCCCCGGAGCTCTCGCTCGACGGCGAGTGGGCCTTCCGCCTGCTGGCCGGCGCGCCGGGCACCCCGGGCGGCCGGGGCGTGCTGCCCGAGGGCGAGGCGGTCGACGGCGTCGCGTCCCCGGAGCTCGACGACTCCGGCTGGGAGCGCCTCGCCGTCCCGGCGCACTGGGTGCTCACGGGCGACGGCGAGCGCGGCCGGCCCGCCTACACGAACGTGCAGTTCCCGTTCCCCACCGAGCCGCCGGCGGTCCCCGACGCGAACCCCACCGGCGACCACCGTCGCCGGTTCACCCTGCCCGACGCGTTCGACGGCGCCGAGCGCGTGCTGCTCCGCTTCGACGGCGTCGAGTCGCGGTACGCGGTCTGGCTCAACGGCGAGCACGTCGGGGTCGGCACCGGCAGCCGGCTCGCCCAGGAGTTCGACGTCACCGAGCTGCTCCGGTCGGGCGAGAACGTCCTCGCGGTGCGCGTGCACCAGTGGTCGGCGGCGAGCTACGTCGAGGACCAGGACCAGTGGTGGCTGCCCGGCATCTTCCGCAGCGTCACCCTGCAGGCGCGCCCCGTCGGCGGCGTGGACGACGTCTGGCTGACGACCCCCTGGCACGGCACGGCCGGCGAGGACCGGGCCCCGGCGTCCATCGTCCCCGAGCTCACGGTGGGCGACGCCGCCTGGCCCGTGACGCTCCGGGTGCCCGAGCTCGGCGTCGACGTGCGCTGGGACCGCCCCGCCGACGTCGCCCCCGTCGAGCTGCCCGCCGCCGAGCCCTGGAACGCCGAGCGGCCGCGGCTCTACGCCGCGACCGTGTCGACGGGCTCCGAGACCGTGTCGCTCCGCCTCGGGTTCCGCACCGTGCGCGTCGACGGCGACCTCTTCACCGTCAACGGGCGGCGGGTCGTGCTGCACGGCGTCAACCGGCACGAGACCCATCCCGACCGGGGCCGCGCCTTCGACGAGGCCGACGCCCGCGCCGACCTCGAGCTCATGAAGCGCTCGAACGTGAACGCGATCCGCACGAGCCACTACCCGCCGCACCCGCGCCTCCTGGACCTCGCCGACGAGCTGGGCTTCTGGGTCGTGCTCGAGTGCGACCTCGAGACCCACGGCTTCGAGCGGCACGGCTGGGTCGAGAACCCCAGCGACGACCCCCGCTGGCACGACGCGTACGTCGACCGCATGGTGCGCACCGTCGAGCGCGACAAGAACCACCCCAGCATCGTGCTCTGGTCGCTCGGCAACGAGGCGGGCACGGGCCGGAACCTCGCCGCGATGTCCGCCTGGACCCACGCCCGCGACGCCGGCCGCCCCGTGCACTACGAGGGCGACTACACGGGCGCCTACACCGACGTCTACTCGCGCATGTACTCCTCGGTCGGCGAGACCCGCGCGATCGGAGCCGGCGACGCCTCGGTGCCGCTGCTCGGCTGCACGCCCGCCGAGGCCGCGCGTCAGCGCTCGAAGCCGTTCCTGCTCTGCGAGTACGTGCACGCCATGGGCAACGGCCCGGGCGCGATCGACGACTACGAGGCGCTCGTCGACGAGCACCCGCGCCTGCACGGCGGCTTCGTCTGGGAGTGGCGCGACCACGGCCTCCGCACGCGAACGGCGGACGGCACGGCCTTCTTCGGCTACGGCGGCGACTTCGGCGAGGTCGTCCACGACGGCAACTTCGTCATGGACGGCATGCTGCTCAGCGACGGCACCCCCACGCCGGGGCTGCACGAGTGGTCCCAGGTGGTGGCGCCCGTGCGGATCACCGCCGGGGCCTCCGGCGTGACGGTCGCGAACCTCCGGCACTCGGCGCCGACCGACGACGTCGACGTGCGCTGGAGCGTCGAGCACGACGGCGTCGTCGTCGCCGAGGGCGTCCTCGACGTGCCCGTGCTGGCGGCCGGCCAGGTCGCCACCGTGCCCCTGCCCGCGGCGGAGGTCGCCGAGGGCGCCGAGACCTGGCTGACCCTCCGGGCCGTCCTCCGCGAGGCCACCGGCTGGTCGCCCGCGGGCCACCCGGTCTCGACGGCGCAGCTCGACCTCACGCCCGCCCGGACGTCCGTGCGCACCGCGCCGCGCCCGCCCGCACCGGTCCGACAGGAGTCGCGCCTCGACGGGCTCGGGTCGGGTCGCCTCGCCCTCGGCCCCGCCGAGTTCGTCGACGGACGCCTGGTCGCCCTGGCCGGCGCCCCCGTCGACGGCCCGCGGCTCGACCTGTGGCGCGCCCCCACGGACAACGACCGGGGCACGGGGCACCTGCCCGAGGACCGCGACCGCGACCCGCGGCGCGACCGCCACCGCGCCGACGCCTACGTGCGCCGGGCGGAGCCCACCTCCGACGAGACGTGGCGCCGCGCCGGGCTCGACCGCATGGTCGGCCGCGTCGAGGAGCTCCACGCCGACGCCGGGCAGGTGCACGTGCGCACCCGGTGGGCCGCCGCCGACGCCCGCGACGCGGTGACCGTCGACGAGCGCTGGACGCTCGACGCCGACGGCGCCGTCCGGCTCGCCCTCGACCTCGTGCCCACCGCCGACTGGGACCTCAGCTGGCCCCGCGTGGGCGTGCGGCTCGACCTGCCGCTCGACGTCGCCCGGGCCTCCTGGTTCGGCACGGGCCCCCGCGAGTCGTACCCCGACAGCCGTCGCTCCGTGCTCGTCGGGCGCTTCGAGGCCGACGTCGACGACCTCGTCGTGCCCTACGCCCGACCGCAGGAGAGCGGCCACCGCGGCGACCTGCGCGTGCTCGAGCTCGCCCGCGGTGCAGCCGCGCCCTGGCTGCGCGTCGAGGCCGAGCCCGACGCGTCCGGCCGGAGGCCCGGGTTCGCCCTGCGCCGCCACACCGGCCAGCAGGTGGCTGCGGCCGCCCACCCGCACGAGCTGCCCGCCCCCGTCGCGACGCACCTCTGGCTGGACGCCGCCCAGCACGGCCTCGGCTCGCACGCCTGCGGGCCGGACGTCGCCCCCGAGCACGTCCTCCGGCCCGGGGCGCACGCCCTGCGGCTGAGGTTCAGCGCCGCGGGCTGAGGCGCTCGGGCGCCGGCCGGGCTCAGCGCTCCGGCAGGCGCCCGACGACGACGTCCCAGAGGGCCTCGGCGACGTCGGCCTTCGAGCCCTCGGCCTCGCCGAGCACGGTGCCGGCCGCGTCGACCGCCACGACGGCGGTGTCGACCCGGCCGAAGCCGCTCGCCCAGCCGACGACGTTGAGGGCGAGCACGTCGGCGCCCTTGCGAGCGGCCTTGGCGCGGCCGAGCGCCAGGAGCTCGTCGCGGTCGCCCGCGGTCTCGGCCGCGAAGCCGACGATCACCTGGTCGGCGCGCGACCGGCCCGCGGTCCGCTCCGCGACGAGCCCGGCCAGCACGTCGGGCGTCCGCTCCAGCCGCAGGACGAGCTCCTCGACGCCGTCCTCCTTCTTGAGCTTCGTGGCCGAGACCTCCGCGGGACGGTGGTCGGCGACGGCGGCGGCCATGACGACGACGTCCGCGTGCGCGGCGGACCTGGCCACGGCCTCCTGCAGCTCGGCGGCGGACTCGACGTCGACGACGGTCGCGACGCCGGGGAGCGCGCGACGGACGTCGTCGTCCACCACCGCGGCGACGGCGGTGACGGTCGCGCCCCGGCGCGCGGCGGCCCGGGCGAGCTCGAGGCCCTGCCTGCCGCTCGACCGGTTGCCGATCCACCGCACGGGGTCGAGCGCCTCGCGCGTCCCGCCGAGCGAGACGACCACGTCGAGCCCCGCCAGGTCGTGCCGGGGCCGCGCGACGCCCAGGGCGAGCTCGACGATCTCGTCGGGCTCGAGCATCCTGCCCGGGCCGCTGTCGCCGCCGGTGAGCGGGCCGTCGGCCGGCCCCGCCACGACGACGCCGCGCGAGCGCAGCGTCTCCACGTTCGCCCGCGTGGCGGGGTGCCGCCACATCTCGGTGTGCATGGCGGGCGCCACGACGACGGGCGCCGTCGTCGCGAGGATCGTCGTCCCCAGCAGGTCGTCCGACTGCCCGCTCGCCAGGCGCGACAGCGTCGACGCGGTCGCCGGGGCCACGACGACGAGGTCGGCGCGACGGCCGAGGGCCACGTGCCGCACCTCGGCGACGTCGTCCCACACCGAGCTGGTCACCGGGTTGCGGCTGATCGCCTCGAGGGTGGGGAGGCCGACGAAGCGCAGGGCCGCCTCGGTGGGCACCACGTGCACGTCGTGGCCCCGCGTGACGAAGCCGCGGACCACCGAGACGGCCTTGTAGGCGGCGATGCCGCCGCTGATGCCGACGACCACCGTGAGGCGGTCCTGGTCGGCGGGGACCGGCCCGGAGGGCCGGGGGTCGGAGGGCTGGCGGTCGGAGGGCTGGCCATCGGAGGGCTGGGGGTCGTGCACCGGTGCTCCTTTCCGGCACGGGGGCGCCGGGTAGCGTGTCGGTGTCCACGATGCCGCACCGAGCGGCCTCGTGCCGCGCGCGGGCACCCGACCCGCCGCGCACCAGGAGGACCCGTGTGCACCGTCGTCGTCTCGCTCGACCCCGACGCGGCCTGGCCGGTCGTGCTCCTCGGGCTCCGCGACGAGCAGCCCGGGCGCCCCTGGGACCCGCCCGGCGCCTGGTGGCCCGAGCTCGGCGAGCACGTGCAGGGGCTGCGCGACCGCGAGGCAGGAGGCGCGTGGCTGGCCACGTCGAGCGCCCCGCCCCGCCTCGCCGTGGTCCTCAACCGGCGCGAGCAGCCCGAGCCGCCCGAGGGCGGCTTCACCACGCGGGGCGCGCTGCCCCTCCAGGCCGTCGTCGAGGGCGCCCCGCCGAGGGGACCGCACACCAGCCGCACCTACAACCTGGTCACGGCCGACGCCCACGGCGTGCTGCACGCCAGCTGGGACGGTCGCGGGGCGGCGGCGGCCCCGCTGGCCCCGGGCGTGCACGTCGTCACCCACGGCGCCGTCGACGACGACCGCGTGCCGCGCGTGGCGCGGTGGGCCCCGCGCTTCAGGGCGGCACCGCGGCCCTCCGGGCCACCGCCCGCGCCGGGGGAGGGCGAGGGGTCGTGGCGGGGCTGGCTCGACGTGCTCCGCGAGAGCGCCCTGCTGCCCGTCACCGACGAGGCCGCGATCGTCCGCGCCGACGCGGTCGGCGGGGCCGTCCTCCGGTCGCTGTCGGTGAGCCTCGTCGCGCTGTCGCCGACCGCGGTCGCGCACGCGCACGTCCGCCTCGACCCCGACCGCTCGGTCGCCCACGCCCTCGCCGACCGGTCGCTCGGCGGCGCGCGACCGTAACCTGGCGTCACGGGGAACACCCGGAGCCCGACCGGCGTTGACGATCGGGTGTCGCCCTCCGAGGGCGACGGCCCCCACCGACCGGCCCCGAGCCTGCCCCCACCCGAAGGACCCCCGTGAAGACCAGCCTCCGTCGCCCCCGCACCGCCCGCCTCGCCGCCGCCGGCGTCCTGGCCGCCTCCGCGTTCGGCCTCGTGGCCTGCGCCCCGGCCTCCACCGACGGCGTCGTCGACGACGCGAGCGGTGCGGCGACCGCGGAGCCCCAGGAGGGCACGTCCCTCGCCGACGTGCAGGACGCGGGCGTGCTCGTGGTCGGCACGGAGGGCACCTACAAGCCCTTCACCTTCCACGCCGACGGCGGATCCGGCGACCTCACCGGCTACGACGTCGAGGTCGTCCGCGCGGTCGCCGAGGAGCTCGGCGTCGAGGCGCAGTTCGAGGAGACCCAGTGGGACGCGATCTTCGCGGGCCTCGACGCGGGCCGCTTCGACCTCATCGCCAACCAGGTCTCGATCAACCCGGAGCGCCAGGCGCGCTACTCGTTCAGCGAGCCCTACACGGTGAGCCGCGGCGTCGTGCTCGTGCCCGCCGACAGCACCGACATCACCTCGCTCGCCGACCTCGACGGCAGGACCACCGCGCAGTCGCAGTCGAGCAACTGGTACACGACCGCCACCGACGCCGGCGCCACCGTCGAGGTCGTCGAGGGCTGGTCCGAGTCCATCGCGCTCCTCGAGCAGGGCCGCATCGACGCCACGGTCAACGACGAGCTGACCTGGCTCGACTACGCGAAGACCGAGCCCGAGAAGTCGCAGGCCGTCAAGGTCGCCGCCGAGACCGACGACGTCAGCGAGAGCGCCCTCGTGGTGCGCCAGGGCTCCGACGACCTCGTCGCGGCCATCGACGAGGCGCTCGACGAGCTCCGCGCCGACGGCACCCTCGCCGCCATCTCGGACGAGTACTTCGGCCAGGACGTCAGCCAGTAGCCCGGTGCAGTCCTCCCTCGACCTCTTCCTCCGGTCCTTCTGGCCGATCGCGTCCGGCGCGCTCGTCGGCACGATCCCGCTCGCGCTGGCGTCGTTCGCCATCGGGCTGGTGCTCGCCCTCGTCGTCGCGCTGATGCGCCTGTCGGAGCAGCGCCTCCTGCGCGGACTGGCCCGGTTCTACATCTCGGTCATCCGGGGCACGCCGCTGCTCGTGCAGCTGTTCATCGTGTTCTACGGGCTGCCGAGCATCGGCGTGAAGATCGACCCGTGGCCGAGCGCGATCATCGCGTTCTCGCTCAACGTCGGCGGGTACGCCGCCGAGGTCATCCGGGCGTCGATCCTCTCGGTGCCCAAGGGGCAGTGGGAGGCCGCGCACACCATCGGCATGTCGCGCGGGCAGGCCCTGCGGCGGATCGTCCTGCCGCAGGCCGCCCGTGTGTCCGTGCCTCCGCTGTCGAACACCTTCATCAGCCTCGTCAAGGACACCTCGCTCGCCTCGGTGATCCTCGTCACCGAGCTGTTCCGGCAGGCGCGCCAGATCGCCACCGTCTCGAGCGAGTTCATGCTGCTCTACCTCGAGGCCGCGCTCATCTACTGGCTCATCTGCCTCGTGCTCAGCGCCGGGCAGGACGCCCTCGAGAAGCGATTGGACCGCCATGTCGCCCACTGACACCGCCGCACCCCCCGTGCTGAGCGTCCGCGGCCTGCGCAAGTCGTTCGGCGACGTCGAGGTGCTGCGCGGCATCGACCTCGACGTGGTCCCCGGCGAGGTCGTCGCCCTCATCGGCGCGTCCGGCTCGGGCAAGACGACGTTCCTCCGCAGCCTCAACGGGCTCGAGGTGCCGACCGGCGGCACCGTCACGCCCCGCGACGGGACGCCGATCGACTTCGACGCACCGGTCGCGAAGCGCGACCTGCTCCGGCTGCGCGACCAGTCGGCCATGGTGTTCCAGCAGTTCAACCTGTTCCCGCACCTCACGGTGCTGCAGAACGTCACCGAGGGCCCGATCCGGGTCCAGCGCCGTCCCGCGGCCGAGGTGCGCGAGGAGGCGCTGGCGCTGCTCGACCGCGTCGGCCTCCGCGACCGCGCGGACGCCCACCCGGTCGAGCTCTCCGGTGGTCAGCAGCAGCGGGTCGGCATCGTGCGCGCGCTGGCGCTGCGCCCCGCCCTGCTCCTCTTCGACGAGCCCACGAGCGCCCTCGACCCCGAGCTGGTCGGCGACGTCCTCTCGGTCATGCGCCAGCTCGCCGAGGAGGGCTGGACGATGATCGTCGTCACGCACGAGCTCGACTTCGCGCGCCGCGTCGCCAGCGAGGTCGTCTTCCTCGACGGGGGAGTCGTCGTCGAGCGGGGACGCCCCGACGAGGTGCTCACCC
>Ga0265780_10000451_pt1 | contig 63934 bp, 56 predicted proteins | sample P1T30metagenome_FD_192432 | JGI IMG/M metagenome (GOLD analysis project Ga0265780, IMG submission 192432) | Plant litter microbial communities from East Loma Ridge, Irvine, California - P1 T30 | ecosystem: Environmental > Terrestrial > Plant litter > Unclassified | place: USA: California... | reverse complement strand
ATGGGCCCTTGCTCCCCAGATCCTGCTCCTTGACAAACTGGCTGTACTTCCCTCTCTTTTTCAACAACTCCTCGTGGGTGCCGCTCTCCATCAACTTGCCAGCCTCAAGCACGAAGATCTTGTCCGCTCGTTGGATGGTGCTGAGCCTGTGCGCAACGGAGATGGTCGTCCTGCCTTCGGCCGCCTTGTCGAGAGCCTCTTGAACTAGATGCTCCGACTCGGAGTCGAGAGCGCTCGTAGCTTCGTCCAGTAGCAAGATCTTGGGATTACGCAGCAGCGTTCGCGCAATCGCTATCCTTTGTCTTTGTCCGCCGGAGAGCTGCACGCCTTTGTTTCCTAGAGCGGTGTTGTAGCCTTCGGGGAGTGATGAGATCAGGCTCTCGATGCTGGCGTCCTGGCAGGCTTTGACGATGCGATCTTCGGAGACTTCCTCTCCGAGAGGTAGACCCATGCAGAGGTTCTCGCGGATGGAGCCAGAGAAGAGGACGGGCTCTTGGGCGACGACGGAGAGTTGCGTGCGGAGGGTATGGGCGTCCATGTGCTCGATATCGACGCCGTCGACGGTTATTGAGCCTGAGGTTGGGTGGTATAGTCTTGAGGCCAGGCTAATGACGGTGGATTTGCCGCAGCCGGAATGGCCGACGAGGGCTACGAAGCTGCCTGCTGGGATGTCGAGGGTAAGGTCGTCGAGTACGACGGCTGATCGGCCAGGGTATGAAAATTGGACATTCTTGAGCTGGACGTGGCCTGTTAGGGGAGGCACATCGACGGTGGGAGCTAGTTTCTCTGTTGAGTCGGTGCCTAGCAGCCCAATGAGTCTTTCGGTGGCAATTCGTGCTTTGGTGATATCTGGACCGAAGCCGAAGAAGTTGGCTGCGCTTTGTGCGCCGAATATTACGGCAGCGAGACCTACCGGACCTGTTAGTGGCATCTTCATCAACACGTTTGCAGGGGACGGTAAATACAGATGAAGAATTGCTGTTGCCCATATTCTCCCGAGCCGATCAGTTTGCCTCCAAACCAAAACAAAAGTGCAAAAATTCCTAGTTGAGACGCCTGCGACATGGCGAAGAGGAGTGATGACAAGATCACCGAGTTCAAGCTGCTCCGCTCGGCTTCGACAAGCTGATCGTGATAACGCTGCCAGACTGTGGCTTCTTTTGAAAGGGCAGCCACTGTACGGATGCCAGCAATGTATTCGGAAGCTGTGGCCGCCGATCCCTCAAACACCTTGTTAGCCATGGTTTGAAACCTCGCCAGAAGTGCAACTCTGACGAAACCGCTGATTAGGATTACTGGCACAACCGAGATACAGACCAAGGCCAGTTTCCAGCCTATCGCAAGTGCAAGAATCATGCCGCCGACAAGAGTGACAGCGCCGTCGATGAGTGTGCCAAGCGTGGCGCCCGAGATGGCGGCTGCATTATCGGGCTCCGTCGAGAGCATGGAAGTCAGTGCACCAGATGAATGTTCGGGTGTATCGAACCACTCAGCCTCTTGCCTCAGCGTGAAAGCGAAGATCGTTGTTCTCAGTCTTGCTGTTAACCTCGCAGAAGCAATACCAAAAACAAGTGCTCGCCCTGCGAGAGCTAGTAGCGCAACAAAACCTACGAGTAGGTACATTGCAGCCCAGAAATTTACTTTCAAAGCCGTGAGATCCGGAGCGACGACTGCAAAGATAGATTTGGCGAAGAGAACAGCACCGACAGGCTGTACCATGCCTGAAATGATCGATAGCGCGCATCCAGTGAGGAGAAGCCATTTCTCCTGACGGTTGTAGTAGGCAAGGAATTTGATGACGTCCCACCATGTCTTGTTCAGCTCTGCATCTTTGGTAGTCGTGTGTTCCTTCTTTTCGTCGAGCGCCGACTTCGCAGTGGAGGTTCGTCGTAAAATTGACGCTCCTTTGCTGTGGATATTGGTAAGAGTAGGTGTACCAGACGAATCAGTTTCTATAACTTCCATCTCTGCCGTAGGAACCTTTTCCAGATACGGGTCTTGGTCTTCTCCGTCGGATCCTTGCGACAGTGCTTGCGCGTTTACGAGCTTTTTGTAAGCTCCTGATCGAGCAAATAGCTCGCTGTGCGTGCCCTGTTCACAAACCTGTCCACCAACGACGACAGCAATCGAGTCTGCGTCGCGGATTGTCGATAATCGGTGTGCAATCATGATCGTAGTTCTGTGACGGCTGGCCTCTTCAATCGCTCTCTGCACGATGCGCTCACTCTGAGTATCTAATGCTGATGTTGCCTCGTCAAAAAGAAGAATCTTTGGATCAGATATGAGGGCACGTGCTATCGCAATACGCTGTCTCTGGCCACCGGAAAGCAACACACCGCGCTCGCCAACATCAGTATCATACCCTTGCGGAAGGCGTATGATGAATTCGTGTGCATAAGCTTGCATCGCAGCCTGCTTGACCGCGTCGGTTAATTGCTCTTCAGAGAGGCTGCTTCGTTGGTTGTCCGTGAGGCCGAAGGCGATGTTCTCTCGAAGCGATAGACTGAACAAGACGGGCTCCTGGCTGACTACAGCAATCTGTCGTCGTAGACTACCGAGGTTGTACTCGGCGATTGGCATGCCATCAATCGTGATGGAGCCTTCCACTGGAGTATAGAACCGCTGTAACAACCCCACGACGGTCGACTTGCCGCCCCCACTGGGACCTACAAGAGCAGTCGACTTGCCGGCCGGTATGTGGAGCGTGTAGTCCGAAAGAGCGTTCGTCGTCACTCTGGATGGGTAGACGTGTCTTACGCTTTTGAAGACAATATCCCCTTGCATTCCCGAAGCATCTAGCCCTCCACTCATGGACGGGTCCATCGGTGAGGGCCTGTCGATGGTGCGGAAGATGACTGCGGCCGAAGTCATGCCAGCGTTGAAGGCCTGAAGATTTGGCGCGAGCATAGCAATACTAAAAGATCCTGTCATAATCGCCAGCAGGGTAATGATGATCCCAGCAATGTCCACGCTTCCGGAGTTCTCAAATCTGGCGCCTTGCCAGAAGCCGATTCCGTGCATCAGGTTGACCACACACATCATGACCGCGATCATCAGTCCGGCGTATGACTTGGTCTTGCTGCTCCAGTGTTCCACATGCCGCGTATGTGTGGCGTATCGGTCTTTCATCCTCTCTTGCATATTCAAGGCCATGACGCTCTTGATCGCACTGAAAGCCTCGTCAACCACCGTGGCAGCTTCCGAAGCTCCTTCGCTGGCTCTTCTGTTGTTCTTTTGCATTGGCAGGGAGATGATGCCCATGAGTATTATGATCGCTGGTAGAGCCGATGCGAGAATCAATGCCAGCGCCCAGTACTGTATAAAGCCGACAATAAAAGACCCCACGAACGTAGCGGTGGTGGAGAGCGTGAGGCCCACCTTCTCACTGATGCTTTCTTGTATCGCGTTCATGTCTGCAGTAATGTGAGAAGTCATCTTTCCTGAGCCGAAACTATCAAAAAAGCCAATGTTTTGTCTCAGGAGCGCCCGCAAATACTCTTCTCTCGTCCTTCTAGCGATGCGACGTCCAGATTGTTGCCAGCCCGCCGTGGCGACAAACTCCAGAGCGAAAGACGCGACAGCCAAGTACACCAGGTAGAGAATTCGAGAATTGCTCGCGATGTTGCCCCCGACCGATCCGCCTGCCGCAACGTCGCCGGACAGGTCACCAACGAGTTGACCGAAGATAACGATCATCAGAGGTGCGATGATCCCAGCAGCCAGTGAACAAAACGTGCTGGCAGCAACCATGGCGAGTTCCAGGGCACCAGCATACCGATACACGGCGAAGATGGTTCTTTTCTTGATGCCATTTGGATAGCCGATCTGGTCCTTGAGAATCTGAGCCTGGGTTTCTGATAAGCCCGACTTCGCTAAATCATCTTCCGAAGGTTCGTTCGTGGCGTTGGAAAATGAGTTGCGCTTCTCGTCGTCATTTCCTGCGGTGTCATCTGGCTTTTTGGTCCGCTTGAACAGACCCATGGCTGCTTTTGTGGCGCTATTGGAATGTCGGGAACGAAGCCAAGTGTATCTCAGAGGTCTAATCGGACGTGAACCGTAGTTATGCAGACCATACAGACCTTGGTCAGGACAAATGCGACAGTGAATGCGTACGTGACGCGGAGAATAGGCGACTACATTGATGTCAGAGAGGTTCGAGCCGTGAGGTCGAAGATGTATGTAGAACGTGATGCTGGTGCCTGGGCATTAATGAGTGCCAAGTGTACGGAAGCACGAGCAGCCGTGCAGTCGTTTGTCTCGTTCATGTTTTGTACAAGCGAATCCGAGAGCGACAGGGCTGGCCAAGAGTTCAGCCCTGGTCACTGCAGCGCCACGTCCCAGCCCCCCTAGGCTCCTACATACACACCATTTCTAGTGGACAGCAACAGCACTTCCGACACGGTCTTCTGATGAGTAAGTAGGACGCTGAAGATTTTCTCATGCTACTACCATACCACCACGGCATGACATGTTTCCTCGCATTTCTTCGCCTCACTTGCGGCCTTCAACCATCAGAATGTGGTACCCTTCACTTGTTTTGCATCTGATGTGTGTTAGTAGTAGTACACAAGGAAACATGAGTGGGCGATACACACTCTGCCCACTTCGGACTACCAATAGAAGACACTTCTAACTCGAAAGCCACCTTCTCAAACTCCGGCATCAAAGTACCCTTGCCCTTCCAGCCAAGAGAGCCGCCTGAAATTATACATAGTCAGAGCCAGATCGCGTTTTGTATTGTCCCATCTGACGCTAGAGAAACCCGCAATGCATCTCACCTGCTCTAGCCTTGTCTTCAGAATACTCCTCCGCGACTTTGTTAAATGCCACACCATCGTTCAGCTTCTTCAAGGCCTCTTCCTTTTTGGCGTGCTTCTCGCACAGAATGTGGCGGACGTTGATGGACTGGGCTCCTTTCTGAGCTCCAGCCTTCTTTTCTGCGCCTTTGTCGGCGGATTTGCCCTTGTCGCCGCCCTTGCCTTTCGGTGCCATGATTTTGGGAGTCTGAGGTAAAGTGAGGTCTAGGTGTGCAGGCTTGGATCGGCCCTTGGTCTCGAGGAAGGAAGTTCGGTCAAATGCCCCGCGCGCTTTTGAGGCGTCGTTCTTGCGGCCACTCTTGTTTGATGCGTTTCTTGGAATACACAATCGCATCAGCTATCGACTTTGTTACAAAAGTGTCCTGGGACCATACGACGCATAATTTTCGAGAAAAGAACTACACTCCGAAGATGGCCAACGAAGAGGCACCGAAAATGTTACAGCAGCAGCAAATCCCAGACCTGCTTCCATCGATGTTCTACATCCCCAACTTCATAAGTGAAAATGAAGAGCAGCGCATTCTGGAAAAGGTATGCTAAGCCCCGTCTCAGAGTCTCCCTTGTTTAATTTGTTCTCACACAACACCCAGATTCCCGCAAATCGCTGGATATCTCTCAAACACCGCCGCTTGCAAGCCATGCCAGCCCAACTCACTGCGAACAACGCTCTTCTCGCATCGACAGAAATGCCACCCTGGCTCACCACTCCTGTCGTCGATCGGATCTCGTCTCTGGGTGTCTTCGAAGGAGCACCTCACGGCATCAACCACTGCCTGATCAACGAGTATCTCCCCGGTCAAGGGATCATGCCACACGAAGATGGAGATGCCTACTTCCCCGTTGTGGCAACGGTCAGTCTACGAGGAAGCCTCGTACTTGATGTGACCGAGAAACGGAAAGATGGCAATGATGTCGACTCGACGGGCTCAGACGAACCCAAGCGGTGGCGAATCTTGCAGGAGCCGAGATCACTGTTACTCACCACTGGTTCGGCGTACACTGATACTCTACACGGCATCGCTGAGGTGACCGAGGACTCTGGTCTGACGGCTGAGACTGTGGCGAATTGGAGTCTTCTGGGAGACCAGGCCGTGATCGAGGCAAACGGTGGCTGCAATAAGAGGACAGACCGCGTTAGTCTGACTTATCGGGATGTTAAGAAGGTTTCGAACGTGGCGTCCAAGCTGTTTGGAAAGACGAGATAGGCTCTGATCAAGGGGACTGCTGGTTTCGCTGCACGTGCCCGTATCTCCATCGCCTCTGTTGGAATGATTGGCACATTGTCCGGCTACAACCCACCTTCGCTCTGCCAGCACCTGGCTTTAAGACAAACGCAGTGCAACATGTCTAGTCAGGTCCATATTTCATATTCCCCTGAACAAGGATACAGCGCAGCCCGCGTGTGATTCCCAAGACAGCGGCGCCGAGTGCCATTCGAATCTGCGGAATTCGAGTTTCCCAAAGTGTCCACAGATCCTCTCGCCTCTTGCACCGTGTAGCATAGGGGCACCAGTACAGCTAGAACAAGCCAAAGCTTCCGCTGTTGCTTTTCATAGTTGAGAGTTAGAGTATTTGTACAGAAATGCCACAATATCCTCCAACGCCACGCTTAACCCACAGATGCATCCAGCTCTTGTTGTATAGTACACTCCGCAAAGACTCAAGTATTCTTGTCCAAAAACATCTTCGCCTCGTTGATCTTCGTCGCCAGGTAGGGGCTTCCGCCGCGATCGGGGTGGTTTTGCATGATCATCTGGCGATGTCTCTTGCGGACAATCTCCTTGTTGAGACCACGTTCTCTGTAGTTGATTCGTTAGTTACCGTACATGTATCATAGTCTTACTCTGTGGACGTGACTTACGAGCACTCAAGAATCAGAGCCGCCTCCCTCTTGTTCATCGTCTTCTCGAATCCACCCTTGTAGAATGCTTTGCCGATGGCACTGGTACCGCCACGGTATCTACGAAGAGCAACGAGACCGGCACGACCCTGTAACGAGTCAATATCTTTTTTGGCGCATAGTTGATGGTGGAGGGGCGTACGAAGAAGGCGGCTGCGGCGACGCCGACACCCACTGCAAGCGCTGTCGCCATGATGTGATGTGATGTGAACGGATGAGCGTCGGTGTTGGACGGTCGGCTGGTAGTCTTCAGGTGATAATCGTCGCAATAGTGGTAGTACTTTGTTGATCTCTCATCGGGTCGCCTCGGAGGTGAGAGGAAGTTGGCCGAAAGCGAGGCGAGGCGACTTGAGCTCGCACGGACCATCGAGCCCTGTCTCGAACTTTTTGAGATGTACTTTTTGGGGCCGAGCGAGAGACTTCTGCGACTACGACCATCCAAATCACATAAAAAGTCGCCAAATCAGGCGCTAATCAGCAAACATGAGGTATGTAGACTTCTGCAGGTCACAGACACGGTAACAACTAACAATCCACCCAGAGTCGAAACCTGCCACTTCTGTTCGCAGCCCTGCTACCCCTCCAAGGGCATCACATTTGTTCGCAACGACGCAAAACTCTTCCGCTTCTGCCGCTCAAAATGCCACAAGAACTTCAAGATGAAGCGTAACCCACGCAAGCTCGGCTGGACCAAGGCCTTCCGCCGTGCGCACGGCAAGGAGATGACGGTCGACAGCACGCTCCAGTTCCAGCAGCGCCGCAACATCCCCGTGCGCTACAACCGCGACCTGGTCGCACGCACACTCGAGGCCATGTCGCGCGTTGGCGAGATCCGCGCTAAGCGCGAGAGGCAATTCTACAAGAACCGCATGGCCGGCAACAAGGCCATCCAGCTCGAGGCCGACAAGAAGCTCGTCGCGGAGAACCAGCACCTGCTGCCGCCTCAGTACAGGGACAAGGTCCAGGAGACCCTCGACGAGGAGCTCGACCAGACGATGGAGATCGAGGGCGACGAGATTACCGTGGAGGACCTGCAAAAGTCGGCGATCAACCAGGAAGTCGATGGCAACAAGACGAAGGCCAAGGGCCCCAAGAAGCAGAAGAAGCTGGTCAGAGGCAAGGGTGCCGAGGAGATGGATGTAGACGAGTAAATCCTCGATCGCATGCCACGATAAAAGAAATCATTTCCTTTCAAGAGCGTTGGCGCAGGAAGGCGTTAGTGGCGAATTGGGAGCCCCAGAAATCGCTGGGTTGCTGGGCACATGGGCTACGATCATCAATCACTGGAGATTACAATTTTACATTATTCGGACAGAGCAATCGTTCACTTGCTCGACATATTTAGTCCACCGGAAGCTGTTTCCGATTCTCCTCCGTCCTGAGGTGCTTGCTGTGGTTCGGGTTTCAAGTTGGCCAAACAAGGCGCCCTGAGGAGCTTGCCGCTGTAGGCACCTTTGACGGTTCTCACCGCAATCACCACCCACAACAGGACAACGGCAGCGCCGAATATCGTCCCCAGAACTCTGAAGAATAGCGATTGGAGCTCCCTGCCAATCAGTATGGTGCTGCTAGCGTAGACCCCGAGCGGAAACGTAAATCCCCACCAACCCATGTTCATCGGGACTCCTCCGTTCATTGCAGTTTTCCAAAGCGCTGCGAGCGCAAAGCTAAACCATAGCAGTCCCCATCCCCACATGATTAGAGCGACGAAAAAGCCGAGAACGTATGCAATTCTTCCAGCCAAAGGATCCAGAGTGCCAGTCTGTGGAAACACTTCTGCCGCTCGCTTGCCAAGGTTGAGTATAGTGAAGCCTCCGTATCCGAGAGGTCCCAAAGGTAGGAATGCACTGACTATGACCTCTCTCGGTGGCATTTTGTGGAGTGCCAGCCGTTGGTAGTATATCACCAGCACGGTAAATGCCATCGGAGTCGCCATCCCCCACAGCACATACGAGGCGATGATCACTCCAAGAGCTAGCTGCGGATCTGGCATGACCGAAGCAACTTCCGAGCCTGCACCTGCTGCGACAATCGTGGCTGCGACGGGCAGAAGTTGTGCTGCTGTGATGCTGTCCAGAGATCGCTGATAAGAGGCTGACATGAGCAGGATCCCCAGGCTCACAGTGACCGCCGCAGCAACAACGCAATCCAGAATCCAGAAGGCAAGGACCAGATAAGCCGCCCATTCGCCCCAAGCTGGCACGCAGACGTGAATCCACATGTTGATCAGCGTTGCGAAGCCCATAGGCACGGTACCAAGGAACAAACTGTTGTTCGGATCCTCGATCATGACCGTCCAGATTTCGGGCCAGATCGTGTATCGGAGGATGGAAATGCCTAGGGCCAGCGAGAACAGTAAAGTGTTCAGAGCGAAGAAGACGATGCTCAGCCAGTACAGGGCGCGAGCCTCGAAAGGGATTGTCGAGAAGATGACGGCGACGACGCCGGTGCCCATCGTTGTCGCGAACCATGATGGGGAGAAGTTGCGGACTACGCGTCGCCAGCCTTGGTCATTTTTCGACGGTGTTTTTGGTGGGATTGTGGCTGGATCGGATCCGTTTGATCCATTTGGATTTGGTGAGGTTGAAGGTGCTTTCACTTCATCACCGTCGCCTCTCCGAGTGCTGCCCCGGAGCTTTTCTCCGGCGGAAGTGCTGATGGCTGGATTGTCCATGTGATAGGATCTAATGCATTATCGGGAGTCTGGCAGCAGCGTGATGGCTGGCTGGTTGGTAGTGATGAATGTCAAGGTATACCTAGATATTCACTTACAGCTTGGAGTGCTCCTCGATACCGTACCGTACTTGCCCCGGGTCCCGGCTCTTGGATTTTTGGCCGAGGTCGGAGATTCCGATACTCTAACAAAACCAAAGAGCTCATTTTTAAGATTGAAAGACCATTCCCGATAAGTGTTTGTCCATTCACTCAATGATTGCCATCATGTGTATCATGTCGCACAAAATCCCATTTGTACAACATAACTGAAGCATCTTCGCAACAAGCATCCACAATCCACAGACATGACTGGTACGGCAAATGCATAATACTGTAGTGGAGCCCCCGCAAAGACTCGGAACATATTCTCCCCGCGAGTGACGACGAGTCAAGAGTCTTCCATACATCAACTGATCGTCGCCCGCAAGGTGATATCACATCATGCCTTCGCCTCTGCCCTCCACAGCTCCTCTGGAAGGATGCACAATAGCCGAATCCCCGCCTGCGACTCCACCTCCTACGACCACTGGTAGACAAGCAAAGCAAGATCGGCTTCTGTATCAATGCCGTCCACTCTACCGAAGGCGGAGAGTGGCCGAGAAACCACGATGGAAATCTAGTGGTCAACTCGCATATGTCCCTTGGCTGGATGACATATAAGTTGGGGAAAGCCCTTCTGTGGCCTGGGTCCTCTGTTGGGTGACTTCGTTCAAAATCTAACCAACACTGGCAAGCCATGTACTTGCAAAAATTACTCCTCGGCGCGACAGCCGGTTTGGCAGTCTCGCCACGGGTTTCCGGTGGCTCGACAAACGGCCAGGTTGCTTGTACGTCGGCAGCTATTCCTCATCCAAAAGTATTTGGAGTCGAGATCCTGGATTTGTCGGTTGCTGAGCATCGTAACGAAACCACGCTCTCAGGATTTGGGAGCTTCCCGGCCAATTTGACAGTCTCTTATTGCGGCGTTAATGTGTGCGTATTAAAATCAGACACAAGCAGAAACTCGACTGACTCACAATAGCACATATACTCATCCAGGCTGGAACGACACTGTCAACGTCTGGATCTGGCTTCCGCTTGACAATTGGAACGGGTAAGGAAACATAGTCAGTCACTGTGTCATCACAAATGACATGCTGACTCTTTCTCTAGTCGATTTCAGGGTACTGGAGGTGGAGGATGGACAACAGGCTACGGCGCTCCAACTCTGGTCGCTCCCGTCAACGATGGCTACGCCGCAGCAAGCACTGACGGTGGACACTCCGGAGGCCGCGAACCGACATGGGCCCTGACCAGCCCAGGCAATGTCAATCACTACCTCCTGCAAGATTTTGCCGCTGTTGCTTTGGCCGACATGGCCCACCTGGGTAAAGCAATCACCGAATCATACTACGGCAAGAAGCCGGACTACTCTTACTGGACTGGCTGTTCGACAGGCGGGAGGCAGGGTTTGATGATGGCTCAGCGTTACCCGGAGCTGTACGACGGCATCGTCGCTCTGGCTCCTGCCATCAACTGGAACTCCATGGTTCCTTCGTTGTACTGGCCCCAACAAGTCATGAACAGGCTTGGCGTGTACCCGCCGCAGTGTGAGCTTCAGGCTTATACCAAGGCCGCCATCGCTGCCTGTGACGAACTGGACGGACTTAAAGACGGCATCATCGCAGATTCGGACGCCTGCGCCTTCGACCCATTCTGCAAAGTCGGACAGTCCTTCGATTGCGACGGTGAAGCCCGGATGTTTACCTCCGAGGGCGCCACCGTAGTCCAAGCCGCGTGGACTGGCATGATCGACGAGTCTGGCAAAAAGCAATGGTACGGCCTGAACAAAGACGCCGACCTATCCGGCACCGCCAACACCACCACCACTGGCAACTCCTCCTACGGCGTACCCTTCAACGTTGCCGCGGACTGGCCGAGATTCTTCCTCGCCAAAGACGCCGACTTCGACGTCACAAACATGACAAACGCACAGTTCTTCGACTTTGTCCACCAATCGCGCAACGAATACGCCAGTATAATCGGCACTTCCGACCCAGATCTCTCGCGGTTCAAAGCTCGGAATGGCAAGATGATCACGTGGCATGGTCTCGCGGACCTGCTCATCCAGCCTAACGGCACGGTCGAGTATTATCAACGGGTTTTGGAAACCGTCGACAATGTGCAGGATTTCTATCGCTACTTTGAGGCGCCCGGTGTTGGGCACTGCAGTGGTGGTGTTGGCGCGCAGCCGGTCAAGGAACTCGAGGCAATCGTCAAGTGGGTTGAGCAGGGCGTTGCGCCGGATACGCTAGAGGCGGTGAATGCGACTTTGTATGGCGAGGAACCTGGGCCTGGGCAGTCGTTGCCTGTGAGAAATCTGTGTGCGTGGCCGAAGGTGCAGACTTACAATGGGGGCGATCCGGCGGTGGCGGAGAGCTTTGATTGTGTTTAGTTGGTGAGGTTGTAGATTGATACGTCCCGCTTGAAATATCCATCTTTCTGCTCAATTAAGTGTGGTCGATCGTCATTACCATACGAGAGGTGTCGATTGTCAAATTGATCGTTTCAATTCGTGCTACTTCTCGTCAGCTGGTTCGATCGTTCAATAACAGTCCATGTTCAATCATTTGCTTGTGAACGAGTATGTTCGCTCACTAACCGACAATCACATCCGATTAAGGAGCAGGGCAATTAGACAGGCAAAAATGGAAGGCTAGCCCTCTTCGATCCGCCGAGAAGCAAAAGATATGCCATGACAGTCAGAAGTGAATCATTCTTGCAAACGCACAAAAGAAGTGTTGATCAGAGTGGGACTCGAACCCACGCGGATTGCTCCACTAGCAGTATCAACAGGAGCACCTGAAGCTAGCGCCATAACCCTAGATGACTGTCAGCATTTGGATCCCGGAATCGAACTCAGAAGCTCGGAAAGGTGGGAAAGTTGCTTACACTCGGCCATCTGACCAGTTGATCAATTCAACTGATTGATGGTGTTCTTCCCAGCCATTCCAATTATAATCGTAGATGCCTGGAAAAATCATGATCTTGGCTGAGTAGGCATGAGTTTTGGCGGATCGTTTGATGGCAGTCGTCCAAATCAAGGTTTGCTCGTGAGATGAGCTGTCTGCCGCCGTGCTTGATCGATTACTGATTAGGATTGACGAGTATAGTATTCGATATGACTTTCAATGGTCGGTATCAGATGCTTCACCCGACCGATCAGTCGACGAACGTAGTATCCGGAAGGCCGAATGTCCCCATCAAGCTCCACCAGGTGCATGGGTGATGTGTTGGTTGGACAGGTCTCACGTAATCAGCGAGTTGGGCATCGACACATGCCTGCAGTGGAGAGGTGTCTTCGCCGACTGTACTGGGTTGACCCGATTGAATTCTCACCGAACCGATGGTGTTGATGGCAATAGGTTGTCCGGTTAGGGTCAGAGCCGCCGCGAAGTCAGACGAGACGAGACGAGACGAGACAAGACGCGTCGGAAAGAAGGCCAGCGACTTTCAGGCGGCGAGCGGCGCTCATAGCTAAATAGCAAGAGATAGGATCATATCGCTCTCATCGATATAACGATTGACAGACCAGTCAACTCCAACGGGGGATCTGTGTGCTAGAAAGGACGGTCAGCGTTTCTCAGATGATCCCTCCCTTCCCCACGTATTTGAGCACGATCGTTTGCGCAACCCGCTAGTGTTGTCAAAGAGGAAAAGGCAATCGCCGAACTAGTTATCATTATAGGGACAAGCCCTACGAGAAATTAGAAGCGGAAACCTGTTGCGATGAGGTGGGTTGAGAGGGAGGGAGTATCTCCATTGGCTGTGTAAGAGGAGTCGATGTTTGCCAGCACCTAACTTGCGTGTATACATCGAGGCAAGACAAGGGCCAAAAAGGTGAAACAGGTGTCGAGGCGACGGCCTCAGCCGAAACCGCTGCAGGGACCACAGAAGGCTAAGATTGCGTCGCATGTCATGTCCAGGGGGGAAGGGAAGGGAGGAGGGAGAAATGGTAGGGAGCCGCACTGAGGAGGGGGCAGTTGCAACGGGCGAGAAAAGAAGTGCAAGCACACCACTTGTCTTGTTTGCCTGTCTGTCTGTCCTGTCTGTTCTGTCTCCTCAACAACAACACCAGGCTGTCTTATTCTGGAAACGACACGATCACGCCTGTCAACGCCAACCTTCACGAGCAACCATCAACCCTAATCACGACCGACATCCACCCTCCCGAAACCCTCGCCCCGGAGCAATCCCCCCAGAAGACAGAAACAGACCCACGTCTCGCGCATTGCAGTCGCTACACCATACAGCCATTGTCGAACAGGACACCTCACAGTTGAAGCGGCTATCTCGGCCACCAAAGAAATAAGGAGGCATCAACAACAAGTGCGCTCAGCGCATTCGAAGACACAGCAATCGCATAGCAACCACAAATCACAAATCACCATGGGCGCCGCCATCTCCCGCTCAATGGCCAAGATCTTCGGCAGCAAAGAAATGCGCCTGCTGATGCTTGGTCTCGACGCTGCCGGCAAGACCAGTAGGTCGTCTCCTCTCCCAACACCATAATAGGGGCTTGTCGGTCCAATGGACACGAGGAATCCGCAATGATTTGCGACTCCCAATTATACAAGCAGGATGAAGAGTCGCGGAAAAAGGAGAGTAGTTAGCTAACAACCGCGTCCCTAAAGCCATCCTCTACACCCTCAAGCTCTCCCCAAGCGCCGCCAGCGAAGTCCACACCATCCCGACCGTCGGCTTCAACGTCGAGACCGTCTCGTACAAGAACACGCGCTTCAACGTCTGGGATGTCGGTGGACAGGACAAGATCAGGCCTCTTTGGAGACACTACTTCTCTGGTAAGTAAACATACATGGAGACGTGAGATGCAAGATGCAAGAGAAGCAAAAGGAGGAGGATCGCATTATAACAGATTCTCGACAATCAACCAAGACCGCGAGGAACTGACATCGCCGCTACAGGAACCCACGCCCTTATCTTCGTCATCGATTCCTGCGACCGCACGCGCATGGAAGAAGCCAAATCCGAACTCAGCCGTATTATCCAGGATCGCGAAATGCGCAATGTTGTCTTGCTCGTCTTTGCCAACAAGCAGGATGTTGACGGTGGTAAGTCGACAATACCCCTCCCAGAAGAGAAATCAAGCTCACCAAATCCCCCTCACAGCAATGCGACCAAACGACGTAGCCCAAGCCCTGGACCTCGACAGAATAGCCAAGGACCACGTGTGGAAGGTCGAGCCCAGTTGCGCCACCAGTGGAGAAGGTAAGATTGGCGGCTCGATCAACTGAAAAAACGACTTGGGAGCAGTGGTACTAACAGTAATGTCCAGGTATCTTCGAAGGTCTCTCCTGGCTCAGCCAGAACGTAAAGGTTGAGAAGAAGTAAGAGAAAGACGAGAAACAGAAACAACCACTTTCTTCTCCCTCTCAACCCCCAACCGCATCGAAGAAGAAACCAGCACAGTGCGCAAGAAACGAATCGCACCGACTGGCGCCCATCCACCCAATTCTCCCGCTCTCCGGCCGCCACAACTATACGCCCCAGCCCAGCCCATTCTAGCTTACACGATACCCTTTGGATTCCCAAATGCCCCAAATCTCTGGACGCTTGCCGCATCTTGCGTTAGGACGTCTGGGCACGGGGAAACAACACTGTGAAGAAGCGGATGGCAACGGAGGGAGGACCAAGCAAAACACAGAAAGGCCGTGGAAGACAATGCGAACCACGGCAAACCTTTTGGATTTCGACGCTTGCTTAGTGAACTCGGCTGGCAGTTCTCCCTCTGTTTTTCCTTTTTTTTTCTTTTTCTCTTTTGCACATTTGCAATTGCTCGGGGGCCCATCTTCTTGTTGCTTTTTTGTTCTCCATCATCTGCTTATCAGGATACCTCTTCTTCGATTCTTCTAGATATAATACCCCGTAACGAGCTTTTCATATTTCCGCACGAGATGTCCAGGGAGAAAGAGGATGTGATATTAAAGAAGCCGAAATGAAGCTGTACCATGAGCACTGTATGCTAATGCCGTTGACTGTCGATGTGATTCTGGAAGAAGATGTGCCTTTTGGCGGCAAGCAAGGGGAAAAAGATTGCAGAAGTCCCGCCTGCATCAGGAGGCCCCGACAAAGAGAAGAAGAGCGCTGAGAAATCATAAAGACCTCTTCACAAATTCCCAGTAGGCTTCTCCTCAGCAATCTCGCAGAAAGCGCGGAAAGTCCTGAAAGTCTTTCCCTCGCCCGCCTCGCTCTCAAGCACAACCTCGGCCGTCGCGCCAACAAAGTACACCCACCCTTCCTTCATCTCCTCCTTCTTGGGCCCCACGCTGATGCTTCCTTGGCCCTCTGTGCAGATGACGATGCTGGGGCCGTCGATGGCTTCGAAAGTGACTTTTGAACCGGAAGAGTTGAGGTCTGTCTTGACGACTGCGAACTCTTCGATCGGAGGGTCGTAGAGCAGGGCGGTCGAGTCGGACGAGTGGGCGGTCGTGTTGAATTTGCAGTAGGGGAAGTCGGCGGGCGACATCTTCTGCTCGGCGATGGGCGCGAAGTTGTAGGTGAGCATGTTGGTGAGGGTGTCGACGTCTTTGAATTTGGGCGTGAAGCCGGCGCGGACGACGTTGTCCGAGGAAGCCATGCATTCCATGATGTCTGTGGTTGGTTAGCTTTGAGTAGGGGGAAAGGATGGAAAGAGAGCAAAGAGACGTACCTCCGCTGATGTAGGCATGGATATCGTCTGCGCGAAGGAACATGGCCTCGCCTGGCTGCAGGTTGACGACGTTCAGGAAGAAGATGACAAACAGGCCAATGTCTCCAGGGAACTGGCCGTTCAGGCGAGGTATGAGCTCGGCGAACGCTTTGCTGCCGGGCGTAGGAGTTGACTCGCCGCCTGCAAAGCTCTGGTCCTCTTTCTTCACTTGCGCAAGAAGCTCCTCGCTTGCGGATTTGATGTCTTCGTCTTTTGAGTTCATGAGCTTGCTGAATGTCTCTTTCAGCGCCTGCTTCAGCTCGTCTTCCGACTTTGAGCTATCCTCGACTGCTGCCTCGAATTTTGACGCGACCTCCTCTCCAACTAGAGTTCTGAACGGCTTGACAGCCTTCAGGAAGTAGGAAACTTCCTTCAGTGGCCTGAAACCGCACATGCCCTCAAAGGGTGTGATCGCAATGGTCATCTCGGGCTTGTGGTTGTCGTCCTTGTACTCTTTAGGGTTCTTCTCATGTAGCTGTTTTGCAAGCTTTTTGTTTGGATGTGCCTGGATTGAGAGTGCCTTTTGTGCTGAGAGAACCTTGAACAGGAAGGGCAGCTTCTCTCCGTACTTCTTCCTGACATCGTTGCCCATGAGCGCTTGGTTGTCCTTGATGAAGTCCTCTAGGGAGCGTTTTGTCTCGTAGTCGTATGAAGGGTTGCCGGCATGTGTGCCCATCCACATCTATGAGTCGCGTCAACCCTGTTCTTGCATTGCGACTTATGTGGTTCGCATTTTCAACTCACCTCGGCGTAAGGCTTGTCATCCTGGATCTGTAGATCGTCGCGTGGTGTTGCGGCTGCGAAGCGTCCTGCGGCAGATGTCGAGCCTAGCTTTCCCCATTCGTAGCTGGCGAGGCCTGCAAAGAGCGCATAAACGTCAGTACAGCTGATCTGATTGAGAGTGGTATACCTCAAGGAAGGCTAACGGGGACTGCGGGGCAGTGCTTACCGCATTGCAGGCGGAATAGCGGGACTTGCATGGTCAGTGGGAGTGTTTGGAGTGGAATGTGAGGTGTTGTGAGGAGTGAATATGAGTTTACCAGTCAGTCAGATAAAACAGCAAGAAAAGTGCAGGTGGTAGCGTTCCTGGCTGTGAATGTGATGACTACTTGTTGACGGCGTACCGACGTTGCCCTGCCCCACGTCGCATCACGGCTGGATCAGCGCGAACTGCAATGCGGCTCTGCCTTTCAAGCTTTGTTTCCGTTACACATGGAGGAATAAACTCTCTTCACATGCTACCACCGCTTTGGGTCCGGAAGTGTGGGAATACGAGACAACAACCATATTTGGATGATTTGAATACAACTGTACGCTGTCACCTAAATCTTACGCTTCGGCATCGCCGTGCCGAGGTACCATGTAACATCTTCACAACATCTTGTGTCTCCTTCGATCTAGATCGACAACACTACTCAATCCGAATTTCCCTCGTTTCATCTCTCACCAGACTCTACGTCTGCCTCATGGACAGCGGTCTCCAGCTTTGGTTCTCGTCCCCATGATCCATCCGATCAAAACGCCAGCCAGCCACCATGCGACGAAATGTGCCATCACTCGTTTACGGGAGCCAGTCCGCCATTCTCGCTTCACGTCGGTCCATGTCATCAGAATTCTTCTTCTCCTGGTGAGGTGGTTCGTTGATTCCGGCTCGGCGTACGAGACGGTAGCTTCGGGCTCGCTGTGGTGTACGGCAGGTTGTGCCTTGGACGAAGACATGGTTTGCGGTACAAGATGCAAGCAAGGGAGATAAGGTCTTGCTGTTGTTGGCTTGGTTTGTGAGATGTCGTGGACGATTAGATGTAGACGGAGAATGCGGACAGATGGAAGGACTGCGACTACACGTCTTGCCTACATGTACACGTATGCCCAGTGCTGGGCGAGATCGAGGGACGAGTGAGTGAGTACAGGTGGTCCGCGGAGTACCAACCACCACGGGGTCAATTTTGTTTATCCCTCCCGACGAGATGTTGTCGTTTAGTCAGGCGTTGCAACGTCTTTCTTCCGCCATGCAAGGCGCCAAAACCTGTGCGATGAATGGATTGGATGTTTATCACCAAATCAAGTCACCATTGTCTCCCGTAGGATTCGAGCTGCCAACCACCCGAGTTCGCCAAGTGGGTCGTGTCGCATGATCCAATCGACGATACCTAACCGACGAGCTCGTCTAGGGTAGGTACATGTACCTAGGTACAGTAATCACCTCCTGTTCGTCACATGTATCTCCAATCCCGTGATCAACCCTTTCTTGCTTGCCGCACAACATATCAAGTACCACAACATAATCCAGGAAAAGAACAATGGGTGCGACCAATAAACATCAGACCCCATTCATGTCCCTAGACGATGAGAGCACCAAACCCATCTCCCCAAAGGATCAAGCAGCACAGGATTCAAGCAAGGACAACAAAGCACCAGTCCTGCCCAGCACTATGAGCCATGCCAGAGACAACAAATCTCACGCCTCAAGCACCTCGCCACTTTCAGCACCAGTATCCGCCTCAGCTGTCAACGCCGTAATGGGCCCACCGCCACCAAAGGACGAGAACACCGGTAGTCGCTGGGAGCGCTGGCGGCGAGATAGGAAGGAGGCGAAGGAGATTGGAATGCCTTCGCAAGAAAGCAGTGGGCGATGGGGAGTGAAGAATTTCACTGCTTGATGGATGAGCAAGGTGTTTGCTTACGTTCAAATCGAATGCTGGGTTTGTTGTTGCTCCTCTTTGTGCTATGCTGATGTCTCTATCTCTCTCTCTCTCTGGCCTGACCGCTCTTCTGGTGGCGTCCCAGCCGAATTTTTTCAAAGCTGCAACACTGTGCGTAACTCCGTGCGGAACTCACATCCTGGCCGAGTCATCTCTCTGAAGCAATTGCAGTTCCAAACCTCTGAACATCCACTCATTACTTGCCAGCCGCCTGACCCAACGCATTCCCAACAACCCTCTCCCTCTCCCTCGCGCCCCTGCCCCTCCCCTCAGCAGCCGTAACAACCTCCACGCCCTCGCCCTCCTCCTCATCACTACTATCCCCCTCCGCCGGCTCCCACCCGGCCAAACCCCTCAACACCCGATTCTCCTCCTTCAGCGCCGAAACTTTCCGTGTAAAAGGGTTCTTCTCCTCTTCTCTAGCCGTCACAGCCCGCCTCAACTCCTCGTTAAGCTTGCTCAGACTGCGCTGCCAGTCCTGGTGGATTTGCTGGGCTTTGACCGTCTCGCCGCGGGCTTCTTCCAGCAGGTGCGTATAGTGCTTGTGGATGGACGTGATGTAGTCGCTTTGTTGGAAGACGTAGTTGCGGATGCGCTCGGTGGCTTCTGTTAGGGTGTCTTCGTAGAGGGCTTGCAGGCGATTGTGGTCCTCGTGCGCTTTTTCGTAGGCCGAGATGCGGTTGTTGGCGGCGTCGAGGGCGCGTTGGAGGGAGGTTATGGTGGGGGCGGATGGGTCGGGGGGTGCTGTAAGGTACTTTTTGTCACTAACTTGCCTCTACAAATGGATGGGTTGTTGTGTGCTACTGCTGCTGCGGCGCATTGTGACCGGACACAAGGGGGAGAGACGTACAATTTCCTGAATGTTCTCCATTGATAGCAGGCACGGAAGGTAAGCCTGTCGGGTATCTAGCCTACGCACGGTCGTGTCACTATACTGTTCGTCTGCTGCTGCGACTGCGACTGCCCGGATATTCAACTCCTCGAGCGAGAGACCTACGTTGCGCCTTTCCACTTGCTCCAAGCCATCTTGCACGCTTATGAAATCCTCTCTGTTCTGTTGTAACCATCCAGATAATGTCTCCATGTTTTGCATCAGTGTTTGCATGTCGCTGTAGTGACCGGCCGAGGGCATGCCGTTGAGGCCGCCCGCTGCGTTGTAGAGGCCGGCATTGCCGGCGTTTTGGTGGTTTGCCATGTTACGTTATGTGGCCTTACTGGGTGGTGAAAGGAGAGATCGCTTGGTCCTCGTCGACTGTGCCGTCTTCGGGGATGACAATACTGGGCTTTGGCGGCCGCTTGTCTTCTTGGAGGTCGGGCCTGATGTCTGAGCGATCGCGGTACGCCGAGTCTGGGACAGTCTCACCTGCACCGTATGCAGTCTTGATCGAGTCGTCAGAGCCGCGGCGCTTAGCGACGTTCTTAGCGATGACTTGGTTGATGTCGTAAGGGTTCTCGTCCTCGCCGTCTGCGGACGGTGGGTGGTATTGCGACACGGACAGCTGGCCGCGAAGGTGAGAGAGATCGGCCGAGAGTTTGCTGTCGTGGCGGTTGACAAGATCCTTCTGTTGCTGGCAGTATGCTTTGTAGTCGCCTTCGGCTTGCAGCTGTTTGCGTGCTTCTGTGTAAGAGAGAACAAGTCAGCACGTGAAGCTCATCGGCAAGTGCGTGGGGGTGGCACTAGTTCGGGATCGGGAGATCGGCGTTCACGGCCCGGAGCCGCATTGGCCCCGCTGAACCTGGCCCGACCTCACTCTTGCTTGCCAGCCCGACAAACAGATGTAAGAAACTCACCGTTAACAGCCTTCTCTTGCTCGTACTCCTCGCGCAGTCTCCCGCCAACCTCTTGTCCCTCGTGTGTCAGCCACGCAACAGCTCCGTGCGATCCCTGAGCCTGGTAGCCGTATTTGATTTCGACACCGTCCTTCAGGTAGCCATGCACTTGCATGCGCCGCAACATGTCGATCTCCTCCTGCCTCTCAGTGAACATGACATAGCTTGCGAAGGCTTTGGCCTCCCTTGCTTCTTGAAATTCTCTGTAACCCTGGACGTCGCTCACGTCGGTGTCCCAGTCGATGTTGTTGATGTCGACAGCACGCGGCGGTCCGCCGATTTGGTAGTCTTGGTCGCGGACCGTCATGTCGTAGAGTTCGTGATTGATTACGTTTGTGTCGCGAATCGGCACTGGATAGGCCAGGAAAGATCGGGTCTCCGTCACGCTGGCTCCATCGCCGTACAGTTCCTCGCGTGAGTCCTCCGCCCAATGGCGAAAAAATGGGTTGTCACTCATCCACTCTTTTTCAGCGCTGATGATCTGGGCGGTGCGTTCGGCTTCCAGCTTGGATGCACTGACATCGTGCTTGCGTCCTACACCAGGCTTCTGACTCTGGTGGTCGGGCGGTAACGGCGTCAATGGCTTGAGGGTGGGATCCTCGGACCGCAAAGGCGTCAATGGCTTCATGTTCACGCCGCCGTCGTCTGCCATGGCCTTGAGGTACACCGCGAGGTCCCTCTGACTCCGCTCCTCACTCCTGCGTCGCGCCTCTGTCCTTTGCTCGTTCGTCTGTTTCGGAGGAGCCGGTGGAAGGGGGAGAGTGGAATAATCCTTACCATCTTTAGTGACTGTCTTGCTGCGCCCGCGTTGCAGCTCATCGATTACGCCTCCCTTATTTTGGGATGTCGAGGACGGCTCGACCTCGCTAGCGTCGCCACGAGGCCTTCGAACCCTCGTGGTCGCGCCCAATCTCGGAGTCGGCGGTGGATCTGGTGACATTGCTGTGGTGGTGTCTTCGATGATGTCTGAGTTACGCCACATTAGTTGCCCGATGCTGCTGAGGGTAGGTGGAGCTGGTAGTGGATAAGAGGGCGGTGGGCCTGGCCCGTCACTGATGCGCCTGCGCGGCATGATGAATGACGTGACGCGCGTGAGTGAAACAAGTGATTGCGGTAAGAACCGAGTTAAAAGATGCGAGAAGTTCGAGGGAATGTGTGAGTGTGGACAGGGTAGACTTTGTGTACGGAAGTGAATTAATAAACGAGCAGGTGGAACTCACTCGTGGTTGGACCCTGCTTTTCGCCAGACACAACATTCCGGTCATTGGTCGCTTCTTCCAATGGAGACGATTGAAACAACATCTCGATGATCTCGCTCTCCGACATGGACGCAATCTCCTTTTCCATCTCAGCATCATTCATCTCAGCAATTTCGATCTCCTGGAGCGCATCCTCAAGAGCCTGATCTATTTCAGAAGCCTCACCGAGGCCAGCATGGCCACAAGAAGAACTGTGAACCGATCTCCCGGGACGCGCATTCTCGCTAGCCTGCTCGGTGTCGGACCCATCAACACGACCGCCAGCACGATCACCAGAAGAGCCAGCAACGGCGTCCTCCCAAGACGGCCTGCGACTCGAGCTCACGGGACGCGCATTCTCGCCAGTCTGCTCGGTTTCGGACCCATCAACACGGCCAGCAGAAGGATCAAGAGAAGAACCAGCAAGAGCGTTCTTTCGAGACCGCCTGCGACTCGATCTCACAGGGTGCGCATCCTCGCCAGCCTGCTCGGTTTCGGACCCATCATCAAGGTCAGCAGCACGATCGCCAGATCTCCTTGGACTTCGCGAGAGCTCCCTCGTCACATTCTCCGCTTCAGACTCGCCGCCCGATGGCATGAACGTGTTGGCGATGCTCCTCATGGCGTTTTTGAAGCCAGCGAAAGACACACTGGCGGTGCTCTTGCTCGCGTTGGGCGACCAAGCTGCCTTGTCTTTATCCAGTCTGTACGCAAGCGATTTCCGGGCACGGCTCGATTCCGTGGATGAGGATGAAGAGCGGTCTGATCTGTCGGAATTTGCACGAGCCCTTCGTGAGTCGATTTCGAACTGCGGATATCGAAGTACTAGTCCATCGTCTGAAGAGTCATTTGGGGCGTCTGCTGAGGAGTCTTTTGAGGCATCTTCTGGGAGAGGATCAACCAACCCCGACACAGAATTTCGAGCTGGCGTGGGTGAAATAGCAGGACGAGCCTCCTGACGGTATCGATCAGGGAACAAATCCATGCTTCCAAGCCTTCTCGAAGTATCCGAGCTTTGAGATGCTCTGCATAAGTCATGTCTCGCGTCACGGCGCAGCGGGTCGGTTGTGTTGAGAGGCGCCGAAAAGGGTCGGTACGTCGAAGATCCTGACGGGGAATACTGTATAATCTTCGGTCCACCAATGGGGACCGACACTGGAGGCTGCTTGCCGGTGATTCTGAAGCGTTCGAAATCTCTGTGCAACTTGTCGAGCTTCTCATTGTCTTGAGCTTGAACTGTTTCCCTCAGCCTTGAAGGTCCTGGTGGCGTCCAGTCCCGTCGAGTGGGACCTTGAGTTCTTCGTACCCTCATCTTGGGCATCACAATTGGGCCTTCCCCAGTAGATGGTGCTCGAGTACAGGGTGCTTGGCCGGATGACGCTTGACCGCGTCTCGCTTCAGCAGAGCCTGCTGCTGTTTCTGGACTTACTTCCTGCAACGGGCAGACCCAGTCATAGCCCACGTCCTCCTATGGCAGCTGGGCAGGCACCACGACCTCTGGATGTTTGACGAGATAGATCTCAAAGCGCATTGCCTGGCAGCGTACAAAGACGAGCTGCGCAAAACACAGCAAGGCGTTGTCCAGCACAAAGCGCAATCTGTCTTCTTTCTGTCGCCATGCGTGCTTGGGCATGCAGGTCACGTATTTGGACAGAGCGTTGACAGCAGACTCGCTTCTGCGGAACATCGAGCCGGATCTCGGATGGTCCTTTATAGCGATCTGGGCGTAAGCCTCTGCGGCTGCTGTGAAAGGGTTTGCAGGCGGGAAGGTCTTGACGTTAGGTACCCAGCGTGACATGAATGTTTCCCAAACGCCTCTGGTGTGCAGCTCCAATTTGTACATGTAGTAGTTGTGGACGCTGAACTTCTGGGGAATGTTCATTTCGAACCCATCGCCATGGTGCATGCTGTAGAAATCGTAGATCGTGCGGTCAAGGTCTCTGCACCAGTTCACTGGAGCCTTTGTATCATCGTCGTCGTGGAAGTCGCTTGGCAGCTCACACATGTCCAACATTACTGTCCAGCAGGAGCCTTGGTCTGCCCTGGCGTTGTTGACACAGTGCCACCACAAGTTCCTGTCATCTGCGAAGGCAAGTCGTGCCAAGCTGGCTGTTTCGGTTCGCCGCCTGACTACTGTGTCGGCGGAATCCAATTTGACCATAGATCCCAGGGCGGCAGAGCGACTCATGACGTCGTCTGCGGAAGAGAGCAGAGAGCTGTTGTGAGTGCCGATAGTGCCAAGGTCACAAGCAACACCGAAAGCCGACATCAAAGTCTCCTCAAACGTAGTCGGCATCGTGCCGGAAGGTACGTAATCCTCTGTCGGTCTCCACCAAGGCCCAAGAGGCGTCGTAAGAAGGTCTGTCGTGTCACGCTCAGGAGGTATTGCAGCGGAGAAGATGATACAAGACGCTGCTCGACGCTGCAAGCGACGTTTTCTCGTTTCGAAGTGAGGCATGGGCAGGTTTTTGCCTGTCAGCAGAGCTTCGCTGGGGATGGCTTTCTGTGGCACAACCTTGCCACGCCATTCATCTATCTCCCCATCTGCTTGATCAACAGCATCTTCCACGGGCGGCAATGTACCATCCAGCAGGCCCGTAGTGGGAATGTCGCCCTGACGTGGAACTGAGCTGCTCCAAGCTTCCATATTGTACTCGTCCGTGGGAATCTTGCTTACTGCTCTCTCCGTGAGTTGGCGGAGAGGAACGGCGACAGGGGTCGAGAAGGTGACATTCCGCGCCCTTCCCTCGTGTTGCGCCCTAGTATCGCGACTATCTGAGCGATTCATCTCGTCGTCGTGGGTTTGAGTTTCGCTCTCGAGTGCCACATGAGCGGAACGAGGGCTCATTGGCTTCGGGTCTTCCTGACCCAAGTGGGAAGCCTCACTGGGGCACCAATCACGGAGGCTCCGATCGCTGCATACTTGTTCCAGAGATGCCCGGTCGATTTCGTCTCGAAGGACATATGTACGCTCATCCATACTCGCAGGGTTCTCACAGGAGTTGGAAGGCTTTGCAGGCTGGTCGAAATCGACGGCATGCTTGCCATCGTTGACGTTGGGCTTGATATTCTCCATCAACCCGGCCTGTGGGCATGCGAAGACACATGCTTTGTCGTCAAGGGCTTCGGGAGGTCCTTGGTAGAAGAGCCTGCCCAGAAGCCGCGCGTGTGGTCCACTTCCATCTTCGTCAGTCGAGTAGGAATGGTCGATATCTCCCTTGTGGGTACGACGTCGTGTGGAAGTCAGTGTTGAGCGCCGTGTGTTCATCTTGCGTTTCCGCCTCGAGGATCTGGATGTGGTCGGACTGTGGGCTAGTGTATCGTAGTGACTAGGATGAGACTGGGACGGTTCTTGCAGAGGTTGAGAGGGTGGCGTTTTGAAGATGTCAAGAGAGGGTCTCTTCGGTGAGACTGGTGTGGATGGAATCCTGGCTTCACTACGGCGAGGTATATCTGCTTCTGGGTCCTCGGCGTCGTTGTCGTAGACGTCCCAAGCAGCACCCAGAGCGTCGACAGTCTCTTTCAGTGCGCCCCAACAGCGTCGCAAGGTGTCGTTTCGGTGAGTCGTTCTCAGCGGGCGTGGGATCGAGTCTGCTTCCGAGGCATGCGGTAATACCTCTGTAGTGCGGCGGGTCGTCATGCTGCGTTAGATTATATGGATAAGTAACATGCGATCCAAGAATATGCAAGCTAGTGGCTGCCGCGGGTTGTTGTTGAATATTGACAGCAAAGCAAGCGTGAGATAGATGATAGAGACAAAAGCGGTTAGGTGCAGACTGTGGTACCGAGTGAGTCGCAAGGGAGGGAAACCCGTCTTAGTTTGGCAAGTGCATTTCCAAGGCTTCTTCTGGCAGTACGTACTCTATAGTTCTTCCCTTTTGTAGGATGGTCACATATATCATTTCAACTCCGAAGCGTAGACCTGAATAGTGCCTTATTTCCAGACAAGAGACTTGTCAATCATCGGACCGACCTCAGGAGCTCTGCCTTGGATGATCAGTCCGCCATTCGAATGATTATTGAGACATGTGATGTGGTCGGCCTTCGAAATGCGACCTTCAGCGGACTGCAAGCAAAGACTGAAGGCTTTCGTGTCTTGTGCAAATCGGAAAATGAGGGACCGCAAGTGTACTCACTCGCACTCACACTCACAGAAAAAGTGAGCTCAGAATCCATCTTTAATGCCCTTCTTCTGTTCCTCAGCCAGTCTCTTCTCATGGATATCCCACCACCACTGGTTGCTCTGGTCTCTCCCTTCCTTCTTCTTGTCATCATCATTCTCGTCCCACGGCTTCGGGCTCAAGATGTAGTGTACGTTCTTCACTTTATCGTCCCTCCAGATCGCATCGTGCACGCCCTTCCAGCGCAGAGTCTTCAACGCATTGTAGATGTACGGAATGCCGACCCAGCGTCCATTGAAGACGTCGCCAAGGAGGGACTGGTCGCTAAACTCGTATTCCGTCGTCGCTTCAGAGCTGAGCGCTTTTGAAATCATGCCGTACGCCTCAGCGCTAGGCACGACGACTTGCAGACCACCGTTGGGCATTGCAAGGCCAGCTGAAGACGGAGCGCCTTCGACCTGCGCTTTCTCCGGCTCTCCGTGTTGGGAGGTGAAAGCGCAGTTTTCAGGAACCCAATCGCGAGGGTAGTGCGGCTTCTTGAGAGGGTTGCACACACATGCGTGGCTCGCGGCAAACACCCTGTCGCCTTGGCCGGCTTCCGACGCGCCGTCAAGCGGGATGTCCATCAACTCGTCCATGTTCTGCAGACACAGCATGTCGCTGTCCAGCTGCACGACCCTCTCATACTCGATCAAGCTGAAGGGCGTCAATTTGCTCCAGCAGTCGTAGAAGCGCGGGTCGTTGCTGAAGTCCTTGGCTGTCGCGGGCAGCAGGTAGGGTATGGCCTTTTTAGGGATACCACGGGCATCGAGAGCTGCGTGACCTTCTTTGGGAAAGGAGTCGGTGTACAAGGCTACGAGCGGGTACTTGGAGCCGGCCTGCTTGAGAGAATAGTCCAGGGTGAGCAGGCCCGAGAGATAATCGGTGTTTGTGATCAACGTCGTCCATACTTTGGCCGAGTCAACCACACGCTCTGGATTGGGGTTGACTGCGCTGATGCTGTCGTTGGCGGTCATGATGATGGATGTGCGTGTGAGGTTTGTATGATTGCGAAAATGCCACTATCGCAACATGCGATTTTGACTCGGACACGAATGCCATTATTCCTCCCACCGTGGGTGGTGGTGTGATTGGATCCAGTTAGACTCTGCAGGTCATGACGCCTGGTGCATTTCCCAATGGTAAGCCCTCGCGCCGAGTCTCCACCAATCTCGTGCCCGGCCTCGGTCTTTTACCTTGGGTCGCCGGCGCCTTTATCTCTCTCACTCATCGATAATGCGTGTGCGTGTGCGTGCGGGTACAAGACAATGGTGGAAGCGAGGTTCGAGGCTGGCTCACCGAATGTTATTTCTCTAGCGAACAGTCGTAACTCTACACGTGCATATTTCAAATCAGCAACACAGCCCCTTTTGACGTCGAAATGATGCACAAAAAACAGTAGACTTCCACCTAGATGATCGGGAGAAGTTGGCGGTGACTGTTTAGACTGTCTCATCTAATTTGAGACGACATGCTATATTATGTCATGGATCTGGATCAAATGCGTGTCGATCGGACCCGTTGCGATTAGCATTGACGCCGTCGTGCACGAGGGTCCCGTTACTTCTACACTTATGCGCGCGAATTGTTCGAGGCTCGCCATGCACGACTTCACCATCATTAATATTGTCGAGAAACTCGGTACTTTTGGCGATTCATGTCGGTGAAGCTTCCGTCGCAGCTCACGCCTGCTGGCATCAACAAGAATGACGGCAAGGAAGTCATCGCCGCGGCTCACGGCGGCCAATGGAAGGGTTTCGTCGCCGGCGTCTTCTCTGGCATTGCAAAGTTGAGTGTCGGGTGAGTCTCTCTCTGAATGGATATGGTTGAGGATACGCGCAGTAGCTGACATCTGCCAAAGCCACCCCTTCGACACCATCAAAGTCCGCCTCCAGACCAATGCGCAATTTCAAGGCCCGCTCGACTGTCTCATGCAGACGATTAGGAAGGAGGGTGTCAATGGCTTGTACAAAGGCGCAACTCCTCCTCTGGTGGGATGGATGTGTATGGACAGTCTGATGCTGGGATCACTCACACAATACCGCCGCCTGATCAACGAGCACGTCGTGCAACCCAGGCGCGCGGCCCAGCCAGCTTCGGTATGGGCAGGACGGGAGGCTGAAAAGGTGAAGCTGCCGGTCGTTGGGCATGGAGTCGCTGGCATGTTGGCAGGATGGACAGTGAGTTTCATTGCCGCGCCGGTGGAGCACGTCAAGGCACGCCTACAAGTGCAATATTCGCGTTCGCGAAACGAGCGCCTGTACACCGGCCCAATCGACTGCACTCGCAAGATCTTCAGACAACACCATTTGCGAGGTCTATGGCACGGTCTCGGCTCGACACTACTATTCCGGACATTTTTCTTCTTCTGGTGGGGCAGTTACGACTTGTTCACCCAGGCTCTTCAAAAGCACACATCTCTTAGCACACCCGCAGTCAATTTCTGGGCCGGCGGGCTGAGCGCTCAGGTGTTCTGGATTACCAGCTACCCGTCAGATGTGGTCAAGCAGAGGATCATGACGGATGAGCTGGGTCCTGGGCGGAAATTTCCACGGTGGAGAGATGCTGCCACCGCAGTGTACAGGGAGAAGGGATTCAAGGGCTACTGGAGAGGATTTGTGCCATGCTTCCTACGGGCATTCCCGGCAAATGCCATGGCACTCGTGGCATTCGAAGGAGTAATGAGAACCTTAAATCGACCTGAGCTCTGACGGAGGAGTAAGCGACCAATCGTCCACAAATCACACACAAAGCTGAGGCACAGGCACGCCGCACGCTGCAGTCACTCCCTGTTTCACTCATCTACCTAATTCTCCGCAGTGCGGTTCAATATCTCAAGCCACATCTCTGCCGTGCACGCTACGAGAGAAGGTACCGGGACTACCGGCCGCTGCGCTCCCGAGTGCCAGCGTAAGTGGACTTACGCCGACGACCCGAAAGTCTTTAACCCTGGGATGGTATACGCTGTAACTTTCCGCATGGGAGCAGCACACATGCAGTACGCCATGTTTTCTTGTACCCGGCCACCCTTTCACCACCTGGGGCCGGTCCCACAGTCCGCGCGCGTGGCTGGCCTGCAAGCCGACCATTACCCGTAGCAAGCGAAACCTTTGTATTTGATGAGGACGTTAGTAAGGCGCCACTGCCTACAAAGGATTGCATGGGTTAGAGATCATGTCAGACCCTTGGCCCTCTCGATGACACCCATCCTCCATCCATATATACCGCATATGACGGGTGGAAAAAGCAAAAAAAGCATAAATGGTGCGGAGTCCAAATGCGTACCTTGCTGTACAGTGCATGTACCTTACCTTAATCAACACAGCTCTGCAGATCGTACTCGTGGGCCTCGAAGACGTCGGCGCTGCTCCCGGACGATGCGAGGTGATTTACCCACGTGGATTCCAACCGGTGAATAATGATACCGGTAAGTGAGCGAGCAAATCTACGAGCCCTAGTATAAATGCGCGTGTTACAATATGTGCAGGGCTTAGGTCGACGAGACTGACAAGCCACCTGCCATCCGTATCAGAGTTCGTTCAGGCTTCGGTCTCTACCGCAGATCTAAGCCCAAAGATGACTTTGACTTTACCAGTGCGCTCACATTAACTTTGAACAGACAAGCACCCGATCGTCCCCGCTTCCATCCTTGACCGTGTGAAGATACATGAGGATCATGGCCTGAGTCGGCCTGCAGGCGGCGCCTGCGTCGCCCTGGTCTTCATAACCACAGGCGTGCCGTCTCAGGCCTTCCGTGTTGACACCACCACTCGCTCGTGACACCTCCTCTCTCTTCTATCAGTCATGTACGGCCGGTGGAACGAAGGCAGTCATCCCGCCACCTCTGAAGTTCCAGTCCGACCGGCGCCGAATGCGGCACCGTTGTCCAACAGTTCCCCGGCCTGGAAACGGCGTCGCGTATCCGACGGCAACCAAGGACGTCGGGCATCAAAGACGACAAGAGCATGCGACGCCTGCAAGGTATGAGAGAAGCCGGCGGCCACAGCTGCTTGAAACGCCCATGCTCACGTGCTCGGCAGGCAAAGAAGGCCCGGTGCTCTGGTATGAAACCATGTGCCACATGCGCCGAGAAAAGCATAGAGTGCTCTTATGAAAGCCAATATCTCCGCGGACGTCCACCAACACCACCCTCCTCCACGCCCGAAGCGGTTCACGGAGACCAAGCCAGTAACGAAGCTGGACCGCCCGCACCTAGCACATCGGACTCTAATGACAACAAAGACTACCAGCACATCTCACCGGAGCCTGGCACCTCAGACATACATGGCCAGTATCTGGATCCCACCTGTGGCCTGTCATTCCTACAACGAGCGCAATCCCGTCTCGGGCGACAGAACCTCGACGGTAGCAGTAGTCTTTCTGAGTGGTGGAATCAACCGCTCACTGCTGCTGGAGACAAACCGCTTATCAGTTTGCCCCATGATGGATCCAATCCTGGATATCCTTCAATCCACACCGATCTGCCTGCCGGGACAAATGCTTTAGAGCTCATGGACCTATATTTTGATGTATGCATATCGACGTACAAACCTCTCCACAGGCCGACGGTAGAAATCTGGTACCGGATAGCTAGCACAAACTTAGCCAGCGGATATGCAATGTCACAGGGACTCGGCCACGCAGAAGTATCAATTCTCTTGAGCATCTTTGCAATTGCGACATTCCATCGGCAAAAATCACGAGGGTATGCCGACGACATTTCTTCACTTTCGGAAAGCGACACCTACTTCAGGCGATCCCTCAGCTTCACAGAAAGTGAAACAGGAGTGGCGACTCTAGAATCGGCCCAGGCTCGCATACTGCAAACCTTTTACCTACTCACGACATGCAGACAAAACCAAGCCTGGTACGTTTTCGGGAGCCTACTCCAAATCATCTCAGCGCTTGGGATGCACAGGCGAGACTGGAAAAGGATCACAGGGCCACAACCTGACTACATTCACTCTCAATGCAGGAAACGACTGTTCTGGAGCGCGTACATTCTTGACAGGAATCTTGGAGTAGTCATGGGTAGGCCTCGCCACTTTCACGACGATGACATCGATCAGGATTTGCCGGATTGTGTCAATGACACTGAGATGTCGCCTGCAGGCCGCTTAAGTAGCGAATGCTCCGAGGACTGCCACATGGACGGATTCGTGTGCAATATTAAGCTTGCACGTATAGTGGGACATATATCTCACGACCTATACCCAATCAAACCGCTTTCAGAAACTAGACGCATCGAAGTCACCCGGAACCTTGGGAAAGAGCTCGAAGGCTGGCAGTCATCACTACCCCCATTCCTAAGCACGGTCAGGCCATCGAGCCTAGTGAGGAGCTTCCGCAGACAGTGTATTGCATTGAGACTGGCGTACGACCACGCGGTGATGCATCTCTACAGACCCTTCCTCTTGAGCCGACGCAACCGGAAACCTAGTTCAGAAGGCGATGTTACGGAAGCTTTCCGGATAGAAAGCATTCAACTCTGCATTGCCGCCGCACAAGACGCATTACGGACAATTGACGCCTTTGCCTCTGATGGTCCGCAATTCCACGCATTCTGGTGGACACACTACATTGCTTTCTGCGCTCTGACTGTTGTCTATGTGTGGAATACACAGCAGCCCAGCAACGAGCTCAAAGGGATCGACCGCCCAAAACTCATGATGATGGCCGAACAGTGCCAGATCCACCTCGCACAAGCCACCGCATCAAATTCGCCCTGTCGCCGCTACAGCATCATCCTCGAAGAACTCCGAAGCGAGTCCCGCAAAGAATCCTCCTCTTCCTCCTCCTTCGACGACCAAACAACACAAACAATCCACCCCGACCCAGCGGCGCGCATGGACCCCCAAACCCTGCACGTCGGCGGCGCCACCGGTTCGCCAGCAATCAACACCGCCGTCTCCCTGCCTTATACCTCGCCCCACCTCGCCCAGACCCCGGTGTCTGTGAACAGCTCTCTCAACGCCGAAACCACCAGGAACCCTTTCATGAACTGGCAAACGTCGGACTGGCTCGAGGTCGATGCTTCCGTGAGTTGCTCCCGTGCTTGTTCGGCGGACATGGACGCGCGAGTAGTGGCTACATCTGCTGACGTTGCCTGTCATCAGGCATATGGTATGATTCCGGGCTACAGCTTGAATCCGAACGTGCAGTGGTATGGCGGCGGTGGCGGTGGGGGTGGTGGGGGTCAATAGTCTTGCACAAATCAAATGAAGAAACAAGTAACGATTGCCCGATCGCTCGCTGACACTGGTGTCCATTACCTGCTGCCCGCTTGAGTGCTCACATCGATTCGCTGCTTTCTTCCAAAGGATCGAGGTGAAAAGGACGGGTTGACAACGTCACAGATATCTGCAAGTCTCAAACTGATGGGCCTGCAAAACTCCACGCCTTTGAAGTATGGACCGAGATGAAGAAGTAGTCTCACGGTACCTTGCTCCCTCGAGCCTTTCAATGCGTCAGACAATGGTATACAAATTTGTCTAACTCATCTAATCCCCAGCGAAAGTCATCAGCAGCGCTCTTCCAACAGTGCATCCTTGTGTTATCCCATAACTCGCGACTGAAAAGCGATCATACAATAACGATTTGTGTTGGTACCATCGTTGGCAAGTCGGAGTCCTGTTCGCCCTCCTCGACTGCCTCTCCCTCGAGATCGGCGCGACCCTTACGGTAGAAGCCTCCAGCGTTCCATCATCGGTCCGTCATCACCTCCATCATCCGGCTGTCTGGTGATAACAGAGCCACTAGCAGCGGGAATTCGCAGTCTCAGTCGAAGCCGCAATTGGCTGTCTTGAGTCTGGAGGAGGGACAGAAACGATGGGTGATGCGGCGCGCACTGGTGCTGGTGGCGGTGTTGCGAGCTGCACGCTCTTCTTCGATCTCACCTTCTGCTTATCCTTTCCTTTTCTCTTCTGACTCGGAACAGCCTGGCCGCCAGCATCGGACGTAGCAGCATCCGAAGCAGCAGCTTCCACCCGCGGAAGTTTGGCGCTCGAGAAGTGGCTCTTCGTTAACGTCTCACGCCAACCCGACCTGGCCCAAAGGCGCTGCGGCACCTCCAACGAAGCCACTTGCCCCCATCCCGAACTTTCACTCTCCGTGACAGACATAAGGCCCGCGCCCTGGATAATCGCCCGCATCCCATCGTCGTCTTCCAAGTGACTAACATGGTGCTCTCCCGGCGTCATCCTCTTCGCGCGCTCGTACATCTTCTCTTCAACCGTGCCTCTCAACAAAAGAGTCTGCACAAAGACCTGCCGCGTTTGCCCGATTCTGTGGGCGCGCTTGATGGCTTGGGCCTCGATGTCCGGGCGACAGACGGGGTTGACAAAGTAGATCCTCGAAGCGGAGGAGATGTTGAGGCCGTGGGCGGCGTGCTTGACGTCTATGAGGAGGACGCGGTCTTGGGGCTCTTCGTTGAAGCGGACGACGTACTCGGATTTGAGCGCGGCGGCGAGGGATTTGGCGTAGATTTCGTGCTTGATGTGCAGGAGTTCGAGTATTTGCGCTATGTAATAGGCTATGTTGTCGCCTTCGTAGAAGATTAGGATCTTCTCTTCTTGGTGGTATTTGAGGATTTGGGAGGTGAGGTAGCTCAATTTGGCAGATGTGCTGCCGAGTATCCGGGCTTGTGAGAAAGGTGAGTCGTCGGAAAGCTCGCTGCGTTCGACATCGCTCCATCTTCTTTTGAATGTTTGTACTACATCTGCGGTTTTTGAGGGCACAGCTTCTCTATCGTTGCCGCTGCTAGCTCCGGCTACGGCTGCAGAATCTTTTCCACCGTTCTTCGCAGTCTTTGCGCGTTTGGCAGGTTTCTTCTCGCCTTTGCTCGAGGACGATGCTCGCCTTTTGAGAGCAGGCTCCCCGCTGAGACTGATATTAGCCTTTGAAAGGGTAGGTTTCGACTCCTTCCTCGCCACTTGATCTTCCCGGCGTCCTTCTTCCGCGCGTCTCATTGCTTTGATGCCGACGCCCGCGAGACCTTCACCCGGATCTTCAAGTCCTACCCGCTCATTGACGTGTTTCTGCGCTTCGAGCAGCTGTGAAATACCAGTGAGCATTGGATTCGAGCTGCCTCCGAAAGCCCAAAACTCGGCACTCTCCTGTGGCCAGCCGTCTACAAAGACTCCGAGTTCGTGTGAACGACTAAGAGCTTTCCATCCTACAGAGGATAGAATAGCGTCCGTGGCTTGTAGGGCTGCTGTGAGTAGGCGACGGTCGTCCTCTGTGCAGGCAGCACTCGGCTTCTTCAAATAGCCTCTGCTAATCTTCTGACTTGCGATGATGTCTTCCTCGCTGAACCCCGTCCAGAAGAAGGCACTCTGCCGTAGATTGCCGATCAGTTGATACCTAGCCTGTGCCGAGTTCTTGTGGAACAAGTAATCAGCATCTTTTCGCTCAGAGGTGATAGCGTTGGTCAGGAGGACGATCGAGAACAAGTTGGCGGTCAGCTTGTCGTAGAATGACGGCTCAAGCCGGATGACCTCGTGGCTCAGAGGCGGCAGATTGATGTCCTGTTCGACGTCCTCGGGCTGCGTTTTGACCACCATGGCTTCCAGCGTTCTGCGCAGACAGCTCGAGAAACCCGAGAAAGTGCGCCTCCGGTATTCCTCGTGTCTGTAGATATGCTCTTCCCATACGGCGGGCCTTTCGCCGGCACCATCTGCAGCCCATGGTCGGATGCGAAGGAAGTGACTTGCGAGCGTGCCAAGACTCTTGATCGCACCAGAAGTATCTTCCTTGGGGTTGAAGTGTCTTCGCTGATCAAGTACCTCGTCGCGAGACCCTCTGGCCTCTTCATGGACCGCATTTTGTGCGACAGACATGTCAGCTTCCACTCCGAGCAAGTCCTTTGCAGGCGTACCACTGACCACCCATCGATGATCCGCCGTTACGAGTTTTTTCGCAACGAGCACCGACGTAGAATTAGGTGAAGAGAAGAAGTGCCCTTCATCGATGATGAGGCGCTTGAAGTGCAGTCCCTTTAATGGTGATTCGTAAATATCGTCTGCATTAACACAGTGGCAGTTCACAGTCCTTGTCGCGCCAATGTAGGGACATGTGCAAGCTGGCGGCCTTGAAACAAGACGACGACCTCGGTCGTCTGAGCCATCTTTGACCTCCAGTTCGAATCTGCTCCGACTGAAGAGGATGACATCGTAGCCACGTATCTCGTCTGCCGCAGGGAGCACGCTCTTCGGCTCTTCCATCAACAGTATCCGCAACACGCTCTCGTCAACATGTTTTTGGATCTCCGAGTGCCATTGCTTGCAGAGATTACGTGGCACCACGATGATGGTCGTCGAGGCTAACGTTTTCTTTTGCGGTGGCGGAATGACGGTCTTGCGATTCCAACGAGCGGGCTCGACAGGAATCACGTACCTGGGCGGGTCATTCTCAAGCCTTTGTGCACAGCTGCTCATATCTTCTTGTGAGGCGTGCTTTATTCTTTCAAACTCGATCTTCCAAGGGACGGACTTCCGGTTGATCGCGGAGATAGCCATGTCTGCCAGTGAAGCGGTCTCGGTTCGAACGAGAGGAAGTCCGTAGGCTGCGGGCACCTGGGGAAGATGATGTCGAGTCGCGAGAATGAGCGACAGGCAAATGAGTGTCTTCCCGAGTCCCATTGTCTCTGCCAGGATACCGCCTCGACTTGCTTCGTAGTACCGAGGATTGCGATGGAAGAGCAGCTCGCGCGGTCCGAAATAAAACGAAGAACCGTCGGGCGCAGTACGAGGCTCCAGCCTGGGGTCTAACATCAGTGTTGACACGGATTCGCGTTGTAGCATCAATGCTGCTGATCGACGCTGATAGGGGTACAGTGGTGTCTTGAGACCAATCAATGCTGAGACGTGGCTGAGATCCAGTAAGTCTTCGATAGCTTCTCTGGCATATTTTTCTCTGACCAGTTTTGGGTCAGGGCGGGGAGAGGGCAGTTTGTTGAACATGTAAAATAGTGAGCCCTCGTCACAAGTCGCCCAAGTATCGAATCCAGCTTGGACGCCTTCGCTGTATCGGCCGCTCCAAGTCTCAGGGCTGACGTCTACAGCAGCCACTAGACTTTCGAGAGCGGCTATAAGCCTCCTATTCTCTCGATCGAAGAATCGCAGACCCACATCACCGGGCAAGATGTAGATGCGGCAGATGGTGTACCTCGAGTCCCGAGTACTCTGGCCGATTTGCACTCTTGTCCAACCGGCAGCAGTCAGTTTCATCAGATGTGGCTCGAGAGGAAAGTCTGAAGCGGTCAAAGGAAGATCCTGCCATTGATCACCGCGGTCGCTGTTGCTAGATTCCGATGCAACGGTGTTATTTGCAACGTCTTGGTACTTTAGGCAACCAAGGGCCAGGTAATTCGAGATGTTCGACAAGAAAGCCTGAGCTTCGGTTGATAGACCGGAGTCGGAAGATGAAGGCTTTGATGACATGAAAGGTCCTGCTGACGGAGAGTGTGACGTTTGAGAGCCATCTGTTGAATTGCCAGCATCACGGGGCGCAGGAGTCGACGAGTGCGACACTGACGCCTCACTAGAGGCACTGCTTGTCATGATTGCAGAGTATTGCCGAGAATGGGTAAACGGTGTGGCTCAGATGCTTTCAACTCTCAGGCAAGCGCATTGCTAACCTCAGTGCTAGCATCATGAACAGGTAGGTGAAGAATTACTTGGTGGCAATGTGGATCGCAGTTTGATACAACGCGGGTATTGATGGACTAGGAGAGGTTGTGAACAGAGTCTGTGTTGTCAAGTTCAAACTGAACGCATGGATAACAAGATGAGATCGAGATGAAGTGATGGTTGAGTGCCACGTGAAAGGGACAAGGGAGTGAGTGATGTGAAGTGTGGATGGTACAACGGAAAGAGCTGCACCTGAATCTACGCCGAGCGTGCTCAGTACTACGCATATTCGCAAAGGCAGCATTCTCACTCCATCAATATACTTTGCTCGCAAGTAAACGATCTGTTTAATACCTGCCATCTGGAGCACTATGTATGATATTGCTGATCACATGATGCCTCGACTTATGCCACACGATGGCACGGCTGCCGACTTGAGAATGTAACACACTTCGACTCGATGACCCGGCAACGCAACAGCACGTCACCAATCAAGACAAACAATTGCCAACAAGTCGTCCTCGACACTGTTGCAGACGAAGCAGAGGCCTCTATAAACGACAACGAACCGAGTCTAAGTGATCAGTCTCAAAATCGTTTCCTGCCCTGCTGCGGATAGCAACCAAAGAGTGCTTCTCAGCTTTGGCGCCCAACTCGCGGAACCGCGCAGATGCAGTTTTAACCGAGATGCGCAGCTCAGCTCTATGCGGCTGACTACATATGATGGGTCATTTCACGTCGACAGTCTGGTGCGAAGTTGTGACAGCTCTGCGTTGCCAACACGCACGCACATATGCACTTACCCTCTCACTCACTCGCTCACCTAAGCGAACTGAATGGCAACAGTACAGCAAGATGAGCAGAGCCAGCACACGGATATTTGCGCCACAAATTTGGCGTCCACAGTGTCCACGCTACTGTTGCTCGCTACCGTTGCGTTCTACGTCTTCTACCAGCGTTTCAATTTGAACAGGAAAAGCAAGCTTCGTGCGATTCAGGAGGTTGACGTGAGGCGCCAGGCGCAGCCTAAGAGACTTATGCACTTCAGAACGTGAGAAGCCATTAGCATCTGGATTGTTCGAGAGGCATATGTTCCTGAGACGTGATGCAGCACCGCCGCGGACGCCGTTTCGGAACAGGCTTGCGGGTGCACTGTTGAGCCTCAGAAGCTGGGTATCTGAGTGCAGACGATTGATCGTATGAGGCGGAGTTCTCGCTGGATGCTATACCAATGGGCTGGGCGGTTGATCATCCCTGGTATCTTCTGAGCGGCTTCCCAGCTATAGGATCCAAGGGAAGCGGCGCAAATCGATTGAACCGTCGGCCTATGTCCCCTGCAAGTTCGTTCGGCTGCTGAAACCCACGTGTTTTCGTACGCCTTGCAAGTTGCCCGAAAACTGTGGAAAGGTAGTAACGGTGAGCTCAGCGCCGAATGTGAAGGATCGACCATATGGGCTGCGTCCAGCTCGGCCGCGGGTGCAAATGTGATTACTCTCACCGCATTCACACTCGCTACGGTCGAGTTTCCGGTGCAAATCAAAGCTCAGGAGGAATCAGACCATGTCGTCGGGACTAACAGTTTACCCTCATTCCCCGACCGCGAGAATCTGCCGTGTGTCGCCGCCATGGTCAAGGATGATGTGGCCGATCTCGCTAATAGGCTTCCCACACACAACCACAGAAGAACTCGAACATGAGGGCTGCCAAAATTCCAGGAGGCTCGTTCTTGTTGCTTTCGGTATGGGGATTTGTGTACATCCCGTCGGTGTATGCAGTGTCCGAATCGTTCGACCAGGGACGCTTCCAACCACCTAGGAACGAGCCGTTTCTGGTGTCAAGGCATTATGATACGGTCGACGAGTATGTCCTGATCGCTTCCTCACAGATGCAGGCCTTTACCTAAACATCGTACAGTCATTAGCTACGTTCAACATAAGTAAGGCTCTCGATAAGAAAGGGAGAAAATATGAGGTCGACGTTGGACCTAAGCTAGGGATCCTGACTTATTATCCGAACGAATTCAAATGCCGAGTCAGCGTTCGAAGCGCAAAGTTTGCTGACTTGATCCGCCAGAGTGACCATTTTCAGCATGGTTTGCAGGACGAAAGCAATACCAGTCTTCTGGAAAGTATGGACAACTTTAATCAGACATCGTGACGATGTCAGGGTAAGGGACCCTGCGCGTTGGAACGATGGTACTGCCGAGAGCGATGTTCTACGTGTGGTCATGCTCACCGGACATGAACCACGATTTTGTCATGTCTTGCTTTGATGGAGGGCCCGTATCAGAGGCAAATGTAACGCAGTCATCTGTGAGCACGTTGACTCGCATGGCATTGCCAAAGTCAGCATCAGCAAAGCGCCACCGTTGCGTCTGCCTAACAGTGGCGGTGGCACGACGGACATCTGACCTTTCTGACGTCTTACAACAAGCTACAAGAGGTCAATGGGTGGTCCGTATAGTTTCGTCTTTGCTTTGCCACCGTCGAAAGACCTTCATGAAGGAGGTCGCAAGGCGCAGAGAAGCAAGGTAAGACATGCCGGGCCATGCTCGTGACGATACCGGGTAGGCAACGGTGGGCGGCGTGACGGCGACGGCGAAGGCACAAGAGAGCGATTATGGCGATTAAGGCGAGCAAGACCGAGCTATAAGGGTCGTGCGTGACGCCCGGGCCGGATGGAGTGGAGACGAAGTGTTCTGGACTACGCAAGCCTTGTTCCCTGCGCGTGACTAGCGAGACATGCGGACGCAGCCGTGGCGATCGCGATGGTCAAAAGTCGCCGGGCGACGAGGGCGAGAGTCAGGACGGCGTGCATGCGAGTTGGAAGCGGAAAGGGATCTAGACAGGCGAGACCGGCGAGGAAGATGCATCTGACGGTGGCGCTCTGCAGGAACAGACATGGGTGCTGGAGGGCCTCCGTGTCGGTGGATTGCCATGCATGTGTGGTGCATGGCGCTGGCGTCATCAAGCAGCAGATGTAGATTGACTGCAAAGTATGAGACAGACAGATCTGGACGGGTGATTGGGAGAGATCGGGGTGTACCTGCTTGGCGTGTGTGTCACGTGTCATGTGAGTGAACTCGTGAAGACCGCTTTGGCGAGGGCGGGCGACTACTGGCTTGCTAGTCGCAGATGTTCCGTGGTACTGGAGACGGACTGATTGAGTGTGATTGTGGTGGTGGAGTGGGAGAATGAGATGGTGTTGGGTAGTTGTGGTCAGGATGCTATCATTAATGTTGGTTGAGTTGAGATGGGATGGAAACAGCTGACTGGAAGCTACTGTATGTATTGATTCTGGCGGTAAGTGAGGGCAATAGCGCATGCGCGTGAGACACATGCAATGCGGTGCCCTTGCACATACATGAACCTTGAACGAGACGCAGTAGCAGTGGCATTCGTGGCAGTAATACATGTCGAACAGCACACACACCGCAGACATGATGGCAGACAGACACCACACACAGCCAGCAATGGACGAGAAGGAGAAACGCCTCAAGACGCCTCTTCCTCTCTCCCCCGCCCTATCGTAGGCGCACACACACGCCGGGAATGCAGCAAACCCTTGTGGCTAGTCGCTAGTACATGTAGGCTAAGCAGCTGCTCATACTACCTGCAGTCTAGCTCTACTAATACCACGCTACAAGGCACTCTATTCGTTTCTACTGACTTACTACTTCAGTCTACCACCACTACTTCTTCTTCTTCTACTACTACCTAACTAACTACTACTACCTCTCCGACGCCGCCTCCTCCTCCTCCCTCCCGCTCCGCCACTCAATTGACTGCTGTCTTCTCTATCTCTCTCTCTCTCTCTCTCTCTCTCTCTCTCTCTCTCTACCTACCTACCTACTTACTTACCTCTCTCTATTCACCACCACCACCACATCCTCTCCTCCGCGGTCACTGTGAGAGCCACAATGGTCACAGCCGCCTCCGTATACCTTTCTTAATTTCTTCTTCCTCTCCGCCTCGACCTCGGCCTCCCAATACTGTCGCTACCGGGCTTGTCTGGCGTTACGGCACAACTTTCCGCACGCCCACCATGGACCCCTCTCTCAGCACCACGACTCGCCCTTCTGCGCCCTCACTGCCTTGGGTCTCCGACCCGCGCGCCCAGGCTCTCCTCACATACCTGCAGATCGCCTATCCAATCGCTCTGCTCATAATCTTCATCTTCGCTTTCACCGTCCGGAGCGTCCTCACTGCTCGTAATGATAATGATGCTACGCCTCAATCCGACCAACTCGGGCCTGGCGGCAAACCCTTGCCCAAAAAGAGCAAAAAGGACAAGTCCGAAGCAAACGCCCTGGACTTCAGTAGAGCACGTAAAGTCCTCTTCATTTCCCTCCAATCCGGCGTGCTTTTGAGCTTGACCGGAAACATCGCCCTGGTCATATTTCATGCCCTGCTGGAGAGGGAACAGCGGTGGTGGTGTGGCCAGGCACCCACGGTAAGGAACTCTCTTCGCCCGGCTCGTTTCATTCCACATGCTGACCCGTCAGATCTACCTCATCGGCTCCTTCATGGTTCACGCCCTCCTACAAATTACACTAATCGACACTAAACCCTCTCCGACCGCGGCGCAACTCATAACATGGACATGCGCGTCCCTCATGGAAATAATACTGCTGGGTGCCTCTTTTGGTGTCTACACCACCGAACACCGAGAGCCAAAAGTTGGGGATCCGCGTGGTGGCCGCCTGCGCAAGGATATGACAGAATGGGAGATCATAGAAGTAACATTGGATCTCATCCGTGTCATGCTTCTGATCGCGCTGGTGGCATTCTACTGCCTGTTCGTACACCTTCAAGGAGCCTCGAAAAGAAAGTCTACAGCTGCCCAGGAGTCAGAGCGCCAATCCTTGCTGGGAAACCCAAGCGCGGAGAACGGTGATGCGAATGGGCACGCAAATGGCTATGGCACTGCAAACGGATCGCCCAACGGCAAGCCTGCGAGCACGAAGCCAGCTCCTGCTGGGTGGGAAAAGCCGCAGACAGCTCCCGCACGGAGTTGGTGGGAGTACATCCGCGCATACGGCGTGTTCATTCCGTACATCTGGCCCTCCAAGGACAGGAGGCTCCAAGTTCACTTCGTCCTCGCCATCTTGATCGTGATCGCACAACGTGGTATCCAGCTCCTTGTTCCTCGCTATGCTGGTAAGATCACAGACGCACTTGCTGGTGATGAACAGCCAGTCTACATGCCCTGGAAACTTATCGCTCTGTACATCACATTCCGCATTTTCCAGGGTTCGAACGGCCTGTTGGGCGCTGCGAGGCAGATTCTGTGGATTCCTATCGAACAGTACTCGTACCGCGAGCTCTCGGTCGCGGCATTCGAACACGTACACGATCTCAGTCTGGAATTCCACCTCGGTAAGAAAACCGGCGAGGTCCTTTCAGCATTGGGCAAGGGCGCTTCGCTCAACACTTTCTTGGAGTCCATCACATTCAACGTCCTTCCCATGCTTGTGGATCTGGGAGTCGCGATCGTTTACTTTCTGATCGTCTACGATGCATACTACGCCCTTGTTATCACCGTCGTCACTTTCTGGTATATTTACATTACCATCCGCATGGCGTCCTGGCGCGCAGATATCCGCCGGCAAGCAACCAACGCCAGTCGCGAAGAAGATGCCGTGAAGAACGACTCGATGATGTCTTACGAGACAGTAAAATACTTCAACGCTGAGGAATACGAGTTTAACCGTTACAGGCAAGCGGTCGAGAAATATCAAAAAGCCGAATATCTCGTTACCTTCTCTCTGGCACTCATGAACACCATACAGAACTTGGTATTCATGGCTGGTCTCATAGTGGCATGCTTCATTGCCGCGTATCAGGTCACCGATGGTCAATTGAAGGTTGGTAAGTTCGTCTTGCTGCTCACTTACATGACGCAACTTCAAGGGCCTTTGAACTTTTTCGGTACATTTTACCGCATGATACAGAACAACATGATCAACTCCGAGCGCATGTTGGAGCTCTTTAAGGAACAGCCCACAGTTGTCGATAAGCCGGGCGCCATCGAGATGCCGTCGTGCGAGGGCGAAATTCGCTACAACGACGTGCATTTCACATACGACACACGCAAGCCTGCTCTGCAAGGGCTGAGCTTCCGCTGCAAACCGGGCACCACGACCGCCCTTGTCGGCGAGTCTGGAGGTGGCAAGTCTACGGTCTTCAGACTGCTCTTCCGCTTCTACAACGCCCAGTCCGGCAACATCCAGATCGACCAACATGATGCTGAAAGTGTCACCATTGACAGCTTGCGCCGCCACATCGGCGTTGTGCCGCAGGACACTGTACTGTTCAACGAAAGTTTGATGTACAACCTGAAATACGCCCGCCAAGCTGCTACAGACGAGGAGGTCTACGCTGCTTGCAGAGCTGCAAGTATTCACGACAAAATCCTCTCTTTCCCAGATGGTTACGAAACCAAGGTCGGTGAGCGTGGACTGCGTCTATCTGGTGGCGAGAAACAGCGTGTCGCTATTGCTCGTACCATCATCAAGGACCCGCGTATCATCTTGTTGGATGAAGCGACCGCTGCCCTTGACACCGAGACTGAGGAACACATTCAAGAAGCTCTCCAAGTACTGGCCCGTGGCCGTACCATGCTTGTGATTGCCCACCGTCTGAGCACAATCACAATGTGTGACCAGATCTTGGTCCTGCACGAAGGCAAGGTTTCTGAACGTGGTACTCATCTCGAACTACTCGCCATGCGCGGTCGATACGCTGCCATGTGGCGCAAGCAGGTTCGCGCACAGCGTGCAGCTGAGGAGGCTAAGGTCCTCAAGGACAAGGCCGAGCGTCTGCGCAGAGAAAGCATGGACTCGAGCGCAGCGCGCCAGCGATCGCGAGCTGACGGCGGTGACGATGAGACTCCCCCAAGCAGTGACGAGGACGAGCGCGCCGCGTATCGAAGGCAAAGAGCCGCTACACAAGCTGCGATCAAAGAACAGCAGGCGGTGCTGTCGAGCATGAGCGAAAGCCCTTACACAGCAGTGCCCGGTCTCTCAATGTCGACCGCACTCGGACCAGGCGCCACAGCCGCGGGAGACGACTCTCCTGCTCCTGGTACTCCTCTGCGAAGCGGGACGATAAGATCGCCCTCGCCTGTACCGGAGGAAGGCGCATCGTCCGGCAAGCCTACCAGTCACCCTTGAGGACCCGGTTTGGTTTAATTTGGCTGGGCTCTGTCCTTCGACTCACTGTAGAGTATGCGTGTCTCTTTTCCTCTCCTCCCTTTCGTTTTGTCCACCCTCTCTTTCCACCGGTGTGTGAACAGATGCTATCAAGGGGGGGAGGTGTTGTCATCATCATTTTGCATGTGCGAGGAGTTTACGGGAACAAATGGGATAGCAGAGCATGAAGAAAGAACATGATGAGACGGGGTGCGCTATTTTGGAAGAGATTGGCGGAGTTGGGAGAAGACAAAAAAAAGCTCTTATCGCCTTGTTGCAAGGTCCCGGCCTACACTCTGCTTCTCTGTTCGCAGGTTGCTTAGTACTACCACCACTTGCCCTTGTTGATCCTTGGGCAGGGACGATAGAATGTTGATTTTTTTCAAACCACTGATGTGCCTGTTCTCTTCTCATCTTTCTCTCTCTCTCACCTGCTGTTTTCCTGACAATGTGTTCGAGTAAGTGGTGTCAAACACACAAGTGGACGACGTACAGTTCCGTGGAACACTACATAGACTAACAACAACTCGATCTGTTCGATTCACTGGCCTACGGCCGATGAGGAATATGTACTGGAGATGGCAGTACTACACCATCGTCACACTTTTTCCTTCTTAGTAGAATGGTCCTTTCCCACATTCGAGTTGTGCACAACTTGTTTTTGGGCATCATGCAGTTCTTGCCTTTCGAGCCCGACTTTATTGCGTCCACTCGATCAGTTACGACCACGTAAATGTAGATAACCCGACAATCATACACAGTGGCCACGTGACCAGCATGTTCAGAACTCAACCATGTGCCAGTGGACAAAGAGCGCATTATTCTCGATTCATGCAATGTTTGTTGTGTATCATCCAACCCCAACCCTAACCCTGTGTATCTCGCACATCATCACGTTTCCTTCGCCGCGCGCGTACCATCGTACGCCTCTCTGATCGCGATAAACGGTTGCATGTTTCCAATCGAAGCAACACATACCGATGTTTGGGCGGAGACATCTATCTCTCCCTCATGCCCTTGCAAGAGGAGAGATACAGTAGTACATCGCGGTGCAAAATTTAGGAAACGATTCAGTGAGTGGTGGGAGTCTACCTAATGCGAGAAATCCAAGCGGCGTGTCAACCGTCAAGCATGCATGCGTGCGTGCAAAAATACCTCACTGTACGTGTGTCATCCGCACCGCAGCACTCATCCAAAACAACTCCAAACCTTCAAGGGGAAAGAGAAACGCCATCGCTACACGTGAGCCGTAGCTCATGCAAAACTGAGATATACTATCCGAAAAAAAACAAAATAGGGGAATCGATTATCCCCGCCGCTACAAGAGGTTTCATAATCACCTCTGCACATCCAAGACCCTCCGCTCCCTGTGCATCCTCGCACTGCGCCACTTGACGTACAGCATGACGGCGTCCTTCAGCACGACAAACAGGCACCCGCCGACCAAGCTGCGGCCCCATTTCTCCTGCAAAAGTCCACGAGGGGCGAGCCTACCGGCGCTCGTCGTCCAAGAAGTCGGGAGGGTGAGGCGGAGGACCTCGCCGGAGATCTCGGCGAGAGTTGGGAATGCTAGAGCACCCATCACGGTTTCCGCTACTGCTGTTGTTGAGAAGGAGAGGCGGCGTTCGTTCTGCTGGGGTTGTGCGGCGGCGGGTTGAGCTTGGCGGTTGTCGAGAATGTTGGGCGGTGGAGCGGCGGCCGCTGCTGCGCGATCGACTGGAGGCGCGTTGAGGCCGTCTGGTTGTTCATCGGCTTGAGGTACTAGCTCTGGCATTTCGTCTTCGTCGTTTCCGGCATTGGCATTGGCGTTGCCTCCGTCCCAGTCCTCCCAGATGCCACCGTCAATACGCACTTCGAACATGTTGTCTTCATCAGCAGGCGCCTCTGCTTGTCCTGCGCCGTCTCCCGCTTGGTCGCCGGTGTTATCTTGCGCCTCGGAAGCTCGAGGCTGGACTTCACGGATCCATTGCTGCTCTCTTTTCGCCCAGACGCGCTCGTAGTAAGCATTATACGCAGACCGAAGGTACGGCAGGACCGCAAAAGCCATGCTGGCCGAAGGCGGCCACGCGGTGAAGTGGAAAGGCTCGCCCGAGGAGTGTGCTTGTGTGGCGAGGAAGAGCACGGGCAGAGCTGGCAGCACCGAGTCTGCAAGAGCGGTCCGCGAAAGGACCAGTAGCGGTGTTATGAGTGGCACACCGATGTAAAGTCGCCAGTGCCTCAGATGTTGAGAGAACTTGTAGAGTATCCTCGCCAATATCACCCGAGGCGGAAGGTCGAGGTCGATCGGCGGCGCGACCATCTGCCGCATGAGTGGTCTCAGGATCCGGAAGCCATCTTGTGCGCCGAAAATACGATAGACAGTGTGCATACCCAGGGCGAAGTTACCCTTCTCATGGTCAGTACGCAGGTAGAATATAACATCTGTATGGTCGCAAACTCACTTGAACAATCAGGCCCGAAAGAAGCGTCAGAGCTCCCGGCCAAACCATTCTTGAACCCAGTCTTTCCAAGCCTCTTGCTACATCCACAATGTAATTCCTCGGCCGCGCCAATTTGATCTCGCTTTTACATTGCGGACACGTGATTTGCGGTGATGTCAAAGAGCGATTCCTGATGTTCTTCGGCGCTTCCATGTCCGCGATCCAGTCAAGGAGACACTCCTCGTGCGCTACCAGCGCGCATGGACACGGGTCGCGCCATGGTGATGTTTCGGGCGTGTCTTCGTTGGAGTCGGAGAAGCATATCCAGCACTTCTTGACCGGCGAGTCGGGCTCGTCGGCCGATGGTTTGGGCGCAGGCGCAGGTGCAGGCGGTGGTTGCTCTTGTGTTTGTTCACCAGTAGACGTTTGTTCGCCGTGATCGAGTATGACGACTTCGGAGTCTTCAGAGCTGGGTGAGCGCGTCAGAGTGGGTGGTTGCTGTTGTGATTCTGTGTGGTCTTGCGAGGCAGGTGCCGGTGCTGCCTGCTGTTGCGACGGCTGCCGTTGCGGCATTGATGCCATGGCTCCGGGTGATGGCGGAGACAGATGTTTTTGAGGCAAGATCAGTTCGTGTGTATTCGCCTCTGGCTGTCGAGGTCTTTGCGGTCTTTGCGGTCTTTGCTTATTTGTTTGGTAGAACTTGCTCACATGGCGTCGCAAGAAACACGTCGAAAGCCAAACGCCAACATGAGTGAGTGAAAGCCGAGGCGTTTCACTTCACACGTCATAGCAGCCTCCCGGGCGTTTTGATATTTCCATGCAATGCGTATCGTTTATTTCGCAAAAGACTGGATGTAAATGCAAGCAGTAGACACACGTTGATGTACCTGCCATTGTACGCGTGACATTCACCGCATTTCAATTGACCCGGATCACCACCAAGTTACCATCAACACATCAAGTCAGGCGCCGGTTTGAAAGTTCAAAGTGCATTATTGTAGTATTATAATATTTCCTTCAACATGATACGATGATATTGAGACGTAGCCCACGTATTGGTACACCGAACGATGATGCTGACAAGTCTTTTCCTGACAGACCTTTTCAAAACAACCACCGAAGTGACATGAAGCTCCTGCGCAACATGACAATTACGCCTTTCCCACAGATCTGACCCGACCTGGACTGACATGAGCTGATCCGACTGGACCTGACTAGATCTATTTTTCGAAGTACGCCTCCCAAAGGTACAGCACGCCGAAAACCAAGAATGCACCTGCGCCGCCGATCGTAACTGCAGGGGGAGTTGTTAGCGTGTCGCTCGACACTCAGCTGTGTTGGTGATCTGAACTTACCAACTCTCATGCTCACTCTGCCAGCCAAAGCCCTGCCACCAAGGACGGCAAGACCTGTGCAGATTGCATGTCCACTAATAGCTCCGAGTGTGACCCACCAGTAATCCTGGCCCGCAGCCATGGCAATGGTAGCAATCTGGGAGCGATCACCCCACTCGCCAAGGAAAGTCATAATAAAAGTTTGCACCCATGCAGGTGAAAGAAGGAGTGAGAAAAGGTTGGTGAGACCGCCAGATCCTGCACCGTGGGAGCCGCCTTTGCTGGGGCTCGGGGAGCGGGATGCGAGACGGCCAGATTCGAGAGAGTGCGGGTTGGAGTTCTTGCGGTCACGGCGAGCGAGATCGTGTTCTTTCTCTTCCAGCTCCTGTTCGACTTCGCGCATCTCTTCGCCAACGCCGGCGTCGCGGTCCATTTCGAGACCTTCACGCAGCATTTTGGCGCCGAAGAAGAGGAAGAGGATAGCAGCGGCGAGTGTCGTGAGACGTTTGGGCAACAGCGTTGGCGCAATGTGACCGAGAACAGCGGAAAGGACTGTCATGAGGCCGAGGGCAGACAGGGCGGCAGTGAAGACGACGAGACGATCGTGGCGCATGGCCATGAGGGCGGCGACGAGGAAAGTCTTGTCGCCAATCTCGGTGAAGAGGATCATGGTGAAGGAGACGACAAAAGAGTGGAACCATTCGTGCCATGTCTCGTGGTCGTCCGTGGAGCCACCGATGGGAAGAGGCTTGCTGGCGCTTGCTGATGTGGGTTTCTTGGGGTTTGTGCTGCCTTCAGTATAGGGAAGAGTTTCTTGAAGCCAGGGCTCGTTGGATGTCGGAACATCTTTGCTGCCGATGCCGCCAGCAGGATGGGGAATGTTGTGCGGCTTCTCTGGGAGATCTGTAGGCTTCTCAAGGCCAGCGTTGTAGTCGCCATCTGCGTCCTTCTCTTCTTTCAGAGCCTTCTCCGCTTTCTCGCCTTTGCTTTCGATATGTTCATCTTCGCTGTGCGGTAATGGAGGAGCTTCAACAGGGCTTTGCGGTTTGTTCTCAACATTCCCTCCTTTGGCCAGCTTGACCTTGTCCTTTTCGCTGACACCTCCCTCGGTGCCTGTTGTGCCCTTCTTCGGTTTCACTCTGCCCTCGTCGTTCATGACACCATCATTCTTCTCTGGAATATCAGCACCCTCATCTGCGAATTTCTCCAGCAGAGTCGGAAGTGCCTTCTTTGCAGTAGCGGTCGCGGAAACCGTGACTGAGCCGGTCTCCTCGGGAGTAATGTCGACGAACGGCCCTGCGTGCGGCTTTCCATCTAGCCCATCTACAGGCGCATCCTCGGTACCCACGTATCGCCGAGGTGATTGTGTGGCCTTTGCTCCCTCTTGCGCCTCTTGCGGCTTTGCGCGGTTCAGGGCGAGGATATCCTCATTGGTAAGGGTGTCTTTGGCGGCGACGAGGCATGGCGATGCCAGCAGAAGGAGTAGCGGTAGAGGTCGGTGGAAGTGCATTGTGAGAGAATGGCAATTGTGATTGTAATGCCAGCTGCAAGGAGTGTGTAGGCGACAGCTTCCAGCTTGGTTGCTGTGCACGCTGGACTGGTAGGAGAGGGAAGGGCTGTCCAGAAGGCGATTGTGTTTTGAGTAGAAAGCAGTCGATGAAAAAGGGGAGCGCAATCAACGAATAGAGGAAGAATAGGTAAGGTAGATGACAATTGAGATGTTGGAGGACAGGAAGGGAAGGGATGGTCGAAGATGTGCGCCTGAGTCGAGCCCTTGTCCGGGGTGAGAGAGCAGGCCAAGAAAGCCCTCTGGATCTTGAACAGGGGATGTTCTAAAGTAAACTCTGGACAATCTGCCGCCCTCCGCGCGCGCCGTTTGATCAATCCTTAAGTTAATGAAGCCAGAAAGCTAACTAAAAGGTCTTCTAAAAATTGATACAGTATTTCCATAACACGCGACAGACAGATCTGCTTGACTGCTTTGTTAATACAGTCAATTGTTTGCTTGCTTAAGTAATGTACCCGTGATGCTACATGTAGATTTCCTTCCATTCCACATCGTCGGCGTCGTACAATGCGTGTCACTGCCGTCCGTGAATTACCACGGCGTGATTTTCGTCAGAGGCTATCGAGTTGCAGCTCTCATCTTTTTACTTTGCGACCTGTCGTCCTCAAGAGAGGCAGAGGTAATCATGTTGGGTGATTGCGCACGCTCCAACTTGTAAGCCAAGCGCGAGACCCCGCTTCCCAGTACGACGCGCTCTCTCTGCTCGCGTCCTCTCTCTCTCTCTTTCTCTTCCTCCAACCTCACTCATCACCACCACCAACAATCAAATATCAGCGGCACCTCCAGCACCACCATCATTGCCATTGTCAAAACTCTCACTTAGTAGCTTCCTAGCCATGGCCAAGGTATCCGCGTCCACTCCAGGACAGTCGGTTCCTGACCTTGACTCTGCGCCCGCTAAAAGTGCGCGTGCGACGCGTGCCCAGAGCCGTGAACCGCAGCACACTCAGCGTCGTTCCGCTCGTAATGCCGGCAGTGCCAGCGCGGAGCCTGAGACTGATGCCGCCACTGCAAATGCCGTGAATGATGATGCTGTCGGATCTGGTATGTGATATTGTCGCTTCACCCTAACCCTAACCTCAACCCTAACCATTTCCCTAAACACTTCCTTCATCACGGCGATGATCTGAGACTCTTACCATCAATGCCATGAGCGCTGCGCGAAAGCGTAGTGATGGGTCAGTCCAGGAAACCGTCGTCGCCTCCGATTTCGTTCGATGGGTAGAGAAACAGACACTAACACATGCCAGAGCTTCCCGCTGTCCCAGAGGACGAAGATGCCGAAGAGGATGCTGAAGAAGACAACAACAACATTGATTCAAACCTTCTCGAGTCGGAGGGTTTCCAGGAGCCTGGAAATGCCAGCCTTGATCTATCTCCTGGTAGAGCATCCGCTGTGTCGGGCACCACGGCAAAGACAACTTTCTCACAGGAGGAAATCGCGGAACTTGACCCAGACGTCATGCTGGACTCTTTGAAGAACCTTGACGGCGCCAGCGATGGTCTACTAAACGCCATCATGCCGTCTGTGCCAGTCGATACGGACGGACTTTTCGCGACTTGCAACGAAATCGTCACGCCGGGCACCAGGGCTTCAAAGATTTACAAGAAGCGCTTGGATGCGTTCATGATGTACAAATCCGACTTCACGACCCCGCAGGTGAGAGACTTTGTCCGGCCACAGAACGTGTCCCGTGCCTTGTTTGAAGTCACTTCAATCGAGGACATCCCCGAAGGCGCGAGGCGGCCAGACAGTATCATGTACAAGGCCAATCTGGCAAGCATGCTTCACATGATACTGGTAAGCACCCGTGATGTCGAGGTCGCCAACGTCCCTCAGATGTTGGAAAGCGTGGAGCAAGCCTTCCCAACAGTTGTTGCTGGCAGCGAGTACAACCCCTTGGCCGTGGCTCTGTCGATTGGCCTCACCACCCAGCTGGCTGTCAATAAGATACAAGATTCTGTCAAGGACGTCGACTTCAACCCTCACGACATCGTTACGAAAGCCTTTCACTCGGAGGACGGCTATCGCCACTACAACGCACTGCACCTGAACACTGCCCCTGTACAGCAAGAAACGGCCGGTCTGGAACGTGTCAACAGCATTGTCAATGGCATCAAGGCTACCTTCAACGATCTTGGTGAGACGGACCCGATTCTAGCCATAGAGAGGCTCCGTGACACTTATTCATGGTACAACTTCATCGAGAGCGATTTGGTCCCTTACATGATGGAACGCAAGCGCACCCTCGACCACGAAGTGCACATGGCTGGAGGCATCGACAACCTTGATGCTGACATAAAGAAATCTGTGCAAAACAAGGATGACTTCAAGGGACTGGCAGCTACAAGAGCAATGCTTGAACAGGCTCGTGAACAACATGGCACATCAAAGGGGGGTACAGCGGGCGCGGCCTCGTACTTGAGGGGGCTGTCCCAGCCCGCCGCACCGTCACAGCAGGGTGTGGCTCCCACCGCCCAAATGACTGCGCCCGCACCTCCCAACGGTGGTCAACAAGCGGGTACCTATCCTGACTTCAGTCAAGTCGGCGGATCAGTCCAGGACCCGGATCTTTCAGGCAGCAACCTCCACTACCTTTCTGCATACCAGGATATGGACAAACCTCACACAGCGAGCGCAGCGAAAGGCAAGGGCAAAGCACGTGGTAAAGCAAAGGCGTTCAACGAGCGCCAGGCTGGCGCGCAGCGCGTCTCGTGGGACGGCCTGGTATCCTACACATTGCCAGAACACAGCGTGCTCGGCAAACGCAACCGCGATGGCGAAGAAGAGCACTGGGTCCCCACCCAGGATGGTGGCCCGCAAGAAGACGAGGATGATGCCTTCCAGACCCATCACGTCGACGACGCAGCAGCTGACGCGCGCCGCCTCAAGGCACCGAACGCTATGCAAGCTCGCTCTTCTCTTAGCCAGCCAATTCACCTTCGCCCCGACTATGATGATACCCAGCAGCCCGCCCCGAAGCGTAGGAACCCAGGCTCCAGCATCCCCACGATGGCGGAATACCCAGGCTCCAACCAGCCCTCGCCCCAACGACCTCACCCCAACCCGCACATCGCTCCAGCCAGCACGGCCCTTGCTCAAGAGTACCAGCAAGCAGCCTGGGCTGCACGCCAGTACCGCATCCTTAGCCACGCCAAGCCCGCCCGTGAGCGTCGCGCTTGGTCCGACCTGGAGACCGAAGCCCTCATGACCTACATCAACGAGTGGCCCGAAGAGGACAACCTCCACTACGCCGCCATGAAGCGTAAAGACGAGGGCGAGGAGGGCCTCAAGGCGCTCGACGGCCGCACTGCCGAGGACATCAGGTTCAGGGCCAGGAACATGAAGGTCAACTTCTTGTTGTCCAGGCACGACTTGCACCCCAACTGGATGAAGGTCCAGCTCGCCAAGAAGGAGATCGACAAGCTGCACTCCAGGGGTGTCTCGTACATGCATGCTAGCGTCAGGGGCGGGGGGTCGGCTGGCGAGATGGCGCCGCCTCAGCTTGGAGACCAGCAGAATGAGTAGAGTTGACTGTCATCGGGTTGACGTGGCGCGCCAAGTCTTCTTCGCTGGTGAAGCGATGGAGACAGCGGATGGTGGTTGATATAGAGAAGGCTCCAACAACTTCTTCTTTTCGTGTTTCGTTCATGACGTTGGGAATTGGTAATGCTATGAGGCGTTTTATGCTGGGTGTTGTTTGTAGAAAGTTTGGTATCTTGTTCAATATGTCTATCTTGGCGGTTGGTTCACAATGTGACGTACTCTCTTCCTTTACAATGGCAAGCAGTGTAAGCACTTGAATACAGTACATACGTATGTCCACTGGCGTACCAACCTGAACGGAAACAAGAGATCTGAAACCCCAGTCTTCTGGACTTTGCTTTTGAGACATAACTGTGTGACAGACGTCGGGCATGGGACAGTTGCATTTCACGTCATTTCGGTTCATTAAGTAAGGTAACTGACACATCACTATCTACGCTGGCACTTTTGTGTGCCTTGGACAGCGTGTCAGCTGCGGACTCTGGAGACCTTCCACTTCGTTGGTCTACCTTCGGTGCAGGTGATTCATAAGATGGAGCAGTATGAAGCAGAAATGGCGCACATTCGGCCTCCATTTCCGTGCTTTATCACATCAGTTTCTTGCGAGGCCGGTTCTGGCTGTGATAATGATACATGGCATGGCGTGTCGCCAAGGTGAAGCGAAGCGAAGTGAGCGCAAGGTTGGAAAGGGCAAGCCTGCGTGTCGAGAGCATGATGGTCCGATGGAGCGTTTACACCGACTTGCGAGGGCGGCCTCTGCCCTTCTTGGGCGCTGCGTCAGCAGTGTCAGAGGATGGCGAGGCCTGCGGTTCCTTCTTGGGACGACCTCTGCCTTTCTTTGCGGAGGCAGTGGCGGGTTCGGCTTCGTCGGCGTCGGCGTCGACATCAGCGGCTGGCAGAGACTTGCGAGGACGGCCCCTAGCCTTCTTCGCCGGCGTGACAGTAGCTTCAGCTTCAACCTCAGCATCGTCCTCTTCTTCCTTGACCTTCTTCTCATCATCAGCCGGAAGCGACTTGCGAGGACGGCCTCTAGCCTTCTTCGGGGCGACTTCAGCTTCCTTGTCGTCTTCGGTGGCGGCCGGGAGCGACTTGCGAGGACGGCCCCTAGCCTTCTTCGGAGCAACTTCGGCCTCTTCTTCCTCCTCGGCGTCGTCGTCAACAGGAGCGGCCTTCTTCGGGCGGCCTCTGCCTTTCTTTGCGGGAGCTGCCTCTTCATCATCGGCGTCGGTAGCCTTCTTGCCACGAGCCTTCTTCGCGACGGGCTTGGCATGCTCTTCATCGTCGTCGTCATCTTCGTCGGCAGCCTCATTCTTGGCGGGACGGCCGCGTTTCTTGCCAGTAGGCTTCTCCGAGTCGCCGTCCTCAGCGCGCTGGGAATTGTTAGAAATGTGCGACGATCAGGAAACAATAGCACTCTATTAGTGCAACATACCTTCAGCGCAGCCTTGTCCGTCGCGGAGAGGAACATGCTTTGTCTTGACTTGCCAGTATAGCGGTTGCATTCGACGTCCTGCGAGGTAAGTTGTCAGACGTACAATTCCGAAAATCAGTGAGCGACAAGTGGGAAGAAAAATCATACTCCAGCGAAGTCCTCATCGTCGACATGGCCTTGCTGCAGTGCGCGCTTGACCTGTTCCTGAACTTCCTCGGGAACCTCGTCAAGGCCGTCGATGCGTTCGTAATCGTGCTCGGCCTCCTCCCACCAGTTGTGGATGACCGTAGGCGTCACACAGCCCCTGAGAATCAGGTCAGTCGTGAACAGCAATGAATGCAAATCACTGTGAAATGCCCTCTTACCAGTGACGCCACTTCATGGTTTGGCGGTCTTGGATCGTGGCCAGGACTCCATGACGGACCTCGCCCTTCGCAATCTTGATATCTGCTTTCTTGCACTGGGGAGCTTGGCAGCCGGCTCTGCCAGTGGACGCAATCTCTGTTCAAGTCAGTCAGCTGCTTTCTCAAGGTCATCGTCTCTTTATGTCAGCATGTAGACGCACCGACACGATAAGGCATTTTGTATGTTTAACGCGATCCGACGCGACGTGACGAGTTGATGGAGATTTTAGGGCGACGATTGGCCGTTAGTTACACGAGTGCAGATAAGACGAAAGTGTCTGGTGGTTTCTGCGAAAAGGTGTTAAGTGAAGAAAAGAAATGGCGTTGTTTGTCGCAACAGAACAGAACAGGACAGGACAGGACGTCAGGCAGCTAGGCAGCTCTCGCGTTGGACGCGCTTCGGCGATCGGTTCACGCTCGGTCTTCCCCATTCGGCGTCCTTCCGTCATTGAACTTGCAGTGAGCGAGCCTCAAGAAAATTGTGGCGAGCTTGGGTCGACATCTTCGTCGCTACAACATGCTTCACTAATATACAGATGATACACGGTGCGCTCAGGGATGGGAGACGAAGGGCTGCCAATGCTCCATCGACCAAATTCTCTTTCATTTGTTCGCGACCAACAGCATGGCCAACACGAGCCTTCACCTCCTCCACTGCTCAGGGGGCCTTGGCCAGCACTTCCGCCAAACCAGGCCGCAGCAGGTCCAATGACACACTGAACACTGGAACCAACCAAGGGCCATCTAGCAGCAAGATCACTGCGCATCAAAAGCAATCGCTACAGTACCCTGCTCGTCTGGACGCGTTGTTGCCGCCCCACCTGCGAAGCAATGAAAATGCATTCGATAGCAGTGCCAGCGCTTTCACCCCGAATGCGCGGGAGATGGCCAGGCTTGCTCACGATGCGGACAAGCATTTCAACAGCTTCCTGTCTTGGGTGGCGATCGATCAGGGACGATGGAGAGCCGCGGTATGGATAGTGAAGCTACTGGTTGAGCATTTCCATACCAAGTCACCGCTTTCGGATCGACTTGGCCACACTATTCAAAAGTGGAACCTCGAAGGCTCATTGAACGACGTTGTCAAAAGCCCTCTTTACTTAGTGCCTAAGCCTGGTGAACAAGCTGCAGCGCCACACATTCAGGCCTCGTCTGCACCAAGTTTGCACGAACTCACAGACGACAAACCCGAGAGTCTGACACGTTCGGAAGTTCTGCGACACGACATCCTGGGTTTGGTCTGGCGTGACATCGGGCGTTTGATCTTAGCTTGCGCCTCTGATCACAATATTGCTGGTGGAGAGGTGAAGCCCGACGTCCTCGAGATGATTGCTCTACTCCACCACTACGAGCTCATGCCGGAATCAATCTACACCTACGTTCCTGCAGAGAGTCCGGATGCCATCCAGCAGCCGCCAACGCTTCATTTGCTTTCATCCCGCATCTTCACAGCTTTGTCCGATGCCACTTGGAGAGCACGCGAGATGTCGGCCCTGGAAGAAGCAAAGAGGAAAGGAGGCGGAGCTGTGGGCTTGGAAACACGAGGTTCATCTTACCGTGTCCGCGTCTCTGGAATCAAACCCGAAATTTGGCTCGAGCTTATCCTCTGGTCATGCTTACATGGCGGTTGGATCTCGGACGGCACTATCTTGCTCCGTGGCGTCCACCGGTCAAAATCACAAAAGCAATGGCAATGGAAACCAATCTCATGGCGAGACTCTCTCAACGCGATCACGCCATCCGGTCCAAAAGACTCACTCGACTGGGACGGTATGAAGTTCATGTTCGACAACCGCTCTAATGCGACCATGGATGGCGTTGACATCGCTGAGTTGCGTGTCGATAAGACTGTCAGCAGCGAGATTGTCAACGCGTACATCGATGCCCTGCTTACCATGGTCAGCACAGGTGTCGGCGCCCGTGGCATATCGTTGAACGTCGTAACACGCTCCGTACGTTTCCTCCGGGAGTTCCTCCAAAGAGCCAATCTGAACCTTGGCGGTGGTTCGTGGGATGCTATGATGATCCGCTTGGTGGAGTCTGGCAGCATCGATGTCGATCGTAACCCGTACGTCGTTCAAGAGCTGATCGGCCTGTCGCCACGCATAGGCGAAGAACTCCTATCGCGCCGCTCGCAGGTGATTCCGGCGTACGTCTTGGATGGCAGCGCAGCAATCCTTGGCCTCCTTCACCGCGCATTGTACGCCGAGATCAAGAACAGCAACCTTGAAGGTGCTCTGAGAGTCTTCAAACTTCTACAGGAAAGAGTCGATGACGACCGTAACCAGTCTCTCAGCGATTTCTTCTCCCACAAGTATCCATTCTCCACAACGACCGACACGAAGTCGAACAAGCGTTCGATCGGCAGCTTCTCTGGCATCGACTACCCCTCCTTTTCTACTCAGATACCGCCTGCGACTCTTGCCGCTTTCCTCGAACTCGTCACGAATAACAGGTACTTTGATCTTGGAAACTGGATGCTCGGCATTGGGAACACCGATATTGATGGCCCGCTGATTCCTGCCTCGCTGTACCTCAACCCGCTCATATCAGCCGCCATCGTTCATCACGCCACTGCGACAAACAACACCAAACTACTCGAGGATGTCACAAAATCAGGCACCCTACAGGCCGAAGAAGGCAACGAAAATGGTCCAACGATTCCACGAGAATTACTGCAGGCCTTTTTCAACACTCAGATCGAGCTGAAGCGCTGGGACTCGGCCGTAAAGATCTTGGAGTACATGCACGACACGCCAGACTTCGACTGGAACATAGGGAATGCAGCGCGTGTGGCGAAAGCGATGATACTCGCGAAACATCAGGTCACAGCCCCATCCGACCAGTTGGGACCCTTGGCCGACCGTGCTGAAGACATCTTCACGTCCATGCTTCAGGGCCAATACGGGAGGACACAACTCGAGGCACCCAACTACAGGTACATCGCACGCGTCAACACGCTGTGTGTGGTCCTGTCCTCCGTCTCGCCCCATTTCGCCGCACGAGTGCGTGCGATCAGACCTTTGCCCAAGCACTTCAACTTCACGTTGGGCGTGAAAGCTTTCAATGACATCCTGGAAGCCGTCGTCGCCACCCAAGGAAGTGAGGCCGGGCGTGCGCTCGTCGATAGGTTCGCCATCCAAACCGCGCCCACCGAAATCGAAAGTGAAAGCAAGCGCAACAACGACGTCGACGTAGAAGACAAAAAAGACGACGACGAACCCACACCCGCCACCGAACAACGCAACATCGCTGCCGACTCCTCGCCGCCGCCTCTCTCAATGCCCCGCTTCCTCCGCGACGCAATCGAAGCCGACAAACTGCCCCGAGCCAGCATCCCCATCCCGGACGGAAAAGACAGCCACCGCAACATAGCAATGTACGGCCGCTTCCAGAAACTCGGCCCCACGACCGTGCGCATAATCGTGCGGCAAGCAGTGCACGAGCGGCGCGATCACAAATTCAAGTCGTTTGCAGCAGCATCGCAGGATCAATCTCAATCCCCCCACAGCAGCGCCAGCACAGATCCCGGCCGGAATACACCTTCGCTCGAGATCTTCGCCTGGGCGCTCTACACTCTCCGCCGCGCTGGACACGAGCAGGCCGTGGTGTGGAATGAACTGGCCGAGAGCAAAGTCCTGACTAGCGAGGAGATGTCTTTGATCAAGGTGCGGGCTGGTGAGATGTGGCGGCGGGGTCTGAGACGCGAGGGTGTAATTTGACCAATTTTTTTTTGGAGGCTGAGATGTTGTACAGTGTAATTTTTTAGCGCATAGTCTTTAATTTCCGTGCACCAGTATGTAGATCATCATGTAAAAAGTAGAATTTTGTAAAAGCTGGTTTCAGAAAGAAAATCGGAATGTTACTTCTATCTGATAGATATACTTTCGGATTGACCACGCGGGCTCACTGATTACTCAAGCGATGGCGGCGTGTGATCTGGATGGAAGGACATTTGGTATTCAATGCTTGTCCTGTTCAGTAATGATAGCTATTTGCTGCTTGCTTCCGGAGCTGCTACATGATTCTGTGTGGTTGTTGTTGTTGGAACAGAAGATAAGGAATAAATAAGAATTTCGAACGCCAAACATGTATCCTACACGATCACCACCTTTCCACAGTTTTGATCATTCTTTTATGATTCTCATTGCGTAGCCTCCCATCGCCCTTCATTGACGTCAACGTCCAAAGCGCCCTTGGCTTCAATGGAAGCAGTGTTGTTATTGGGGACAGACTCGATCGGAACAGGGCGGATGGCGTCGTCGTCGTCGTCGTCTTTGCTGTCCAGCTTCGCATCCGGGATCGAGGTCGTCGAGAGGTAATTGGGAGGCGGAGCGGAAGAGGAGCTCTCGCCGCTGTCTCCCCTTCCTCTGCCGGGGGTTAGAGTGGTGGCTTGGGGAAGAGGCAGAGCAGCGTGTTCGATGTGCTCGCCATTGCTTTCTGACTTCGACGATCGGCCTTCGATTTCGTCTTCTTCGCCAATCATAGCGGCTAACGAGCGGAAATTGAAATTGGGTTCTGCGGGTGGGGTGTCGGTCCCACTTTCGGGATCTGCTCCTAGTCCAGGAGTGTGCGTGGTGGAGTCATCTCTGTCGGTGAGGGAGGATGCACCAGAAGATGTGCTGGTGGCCGGTGCTGAGATCTGAATTGCTGTGGGCAGAGGAAGAACAGGTGGGTTCGGAGAGACGGGGCGAACTTGGGGTTGGTTTTGGTTCCCGGTCAGGTTGGCGCGTGATTCTTCTAGATGGCGAGCCCCGGCGTTGTCGCGAACCTCTGTGTTCAAAACCGAAGTCGACTCCGAGGTTGATCTGTAGCCTGCGAAGTCCTGTGCAGGAGCCTTGCCTTTGCCCTCCATTTCTTCGGAAACTTCGGCTATACTGGCTTGCTGCTGGCCCAGATTACTCGTAGACCTCGCCATTGCGGTACTCGTGCTTGAAGAAGCGTAGCTATCATTCGATCCGACCGGATAGAGAGAAGAGCTCGAAGTGCTCGCTGACGGCCCACTGTTCTTTCGCGCCGCCTTATCAGCAGCCTTGGCCTCCTTTTTGGCCTCCTTTGCTATCTTTTTGCCTTCCTTCCGCGCTCCCTTCGAAGCCTTCCTAACCCTATCCTCCTCGGCAGCGAGTGAAAGGCGGATAGCTTCCACCATCATAAGATCTTCCAAATCCTGAACCTGTGCTCGTCTACTGCCGCGAGCGGCTGAGCTCGTCCTTTCGCCTCCGGTTGGGGTGCCACTACCACTTTCGCCGGGGCTCTCGCCGAACAACGTCCTGCGTCGTCGGCCAAACGTTGTGCGTGAAGCGGCGCCGTCGGGTTGTGCGCTACCAAGCATATATGCTGCATTGTGCAACGCCGTTGCAGCTGCGCCTCGTCGCAAAGCATGTGATCGTGCGTCAGAAAGCTTCTTCGCCCAGTCTGGCCGCACGCGATCCGTGGTAATAACGCGAGATGCCGTAGCTGAAATGGAAGTGGTTCGCCGCCTGCCGGTGGCTGGTAATGAAGTTTGTGAAGACGTGGGCGAATTTGACTGGGCCAAAGGATTGTTGCTGTTTGCGATGGATGTGGAGTTCCCAGGCTGCTTTGAATATGCTAGTCCTCGTCGGAAAGGTGGTGGGTCGTAGGTAATACCAAACTCTGGTTGCTTACAGAAAGGACACGCTGCAACTTCTGATACCAGCATTTCTGCCTCTTCCTCCGGCGGTCTCTCCTGGCCTGGCTGTTCATGCTCAGGCGGGTGAGGGTCTGGTCGCTTGATTTGCACAAAACATTCCGAGCAGATGGGCTGGTCGCAGCAACGGGTTTTGTTCAAGTATGGAGGGTAGGCGAGGAAACAAATCGGGCACTCGAGAGGTTCGCGGTAGAGATATGCCTCGATCGGTAGGCCACTGACATAGGGATCATGAGGAAGACGAAGCTCGGGAGGTGCGCCATTCTCCCCAGAGGGTGACGAGCTCTTCGATCCAGTAGCGAACGAAGCGAGAGTTTTGGCGCGGCCACGGAAAAGCTGAGTGGCACTGGAAAGTTCTTGACGGCCGTTAGCTGATTTGTCAGATTGGAACGACTGTGAGCGCGAAGTGATAGGGACTGTCAAACTGTTGATGAGGTTGACATCCGACCCGCGTGGATTATTGCTCCCCGAGCGAGCCATCTCCGGCGGGATCTCGTCCGCAGCAGGAATGGGTAGACCCCGAGCTGCGGCCACTAGCTGATGCTCAGTCCATGAGCTGGAGTGGTCATCAAGACCCTTCCAGAATGGAGCCAGCCTTCGTTCGATCTGTACAGCACACCTGTTAGTGTCGTGTTGTCATGCTCCGTGCAATTGGTCTTCACGCACCTGTAATTGCCGTACTACAGGCTTGCTGTAATCCTCCGGTCCAATGTATGTGCCCAGCGTGACTAGATAGCCTCCGTCAACGCCCTCCTCTTGCATACTCCGCTCGCGCTCCTTCAATCTGGCCTGTCTCTCGCGTTCCGTACGCCTTGCTTCCTTCTCTTGCCGAGTCTCGCGTACGCGCTCAGGCTGCGGTTGCTCCTCGCCGCGACTCCGGCCCAGATGCAGGAAGGACAAGTCATGTCTGCTGCCGCGATGGCTTCGGTTGTTGTCGCTGGGTCGGGGGCCGTAGATTTGGTTTACGATGCGGTCATGATTGGCTTGCGAAGATGGTAGAGTTGGAGAGGCAGGCTCACTACTCCTGCGGGCGGTGCGGTGCGAGCCAGAGTCTTTGGACGAGCTGTTGCCCATTGTGGGTGGTGGAGAGGGAGGGAGAGGTGCAGCGTGGATCGACGGTCTGCAGTCAAGGTGGATTCGCTTGATGATCAGGTTTCCTGGGGCAGAACCCCAGAGTGGGGTTTGGCGCAGTCGGTCGGAGCAGTGAGGAGTCGTCGAGGAGGGGCAGACAGCCGGGCCAGCAGCATTGGGCTGCGGGTTGTATGTGTGTTCGAGTGAGAGAATGTTTTTGACTAGTGTTGGAGTGCTGGTGTTGTTTGGTGGGTTGGGAAGCAGTGGTCGGGAAGTAAGGTAGAGAGTGGAGGTGGAGGTGGAGGAGGACGAGAGAGCGGGTCACGGACTATGTGCGGGCTGGATAAGCTTGACGACGACGTAAGTACAGTAGTGACTTATTGATGTGCTCGGGTATTGGCGGGATGAAGGGATGGAACAGTGTGAGAGAGGTAGGTAGAGAAGAGAAATGTAAGTGATTGCTAGATGTATGGATGGGTGTATTGATGTCTACAACAACAACAACAATTGCTTGCTTGTGCTTGCCATGCCATGTGATGCGGCAAAACCAAGGTCCAGCCTGCTTTGGCCTCACCCTCTGCCCTGTAGCTACCAACTTTCTTATCTCTACATACTGACTGCTACACCGCCGACATTTTACACCATCTCGAGTCACCTCAATCAGTAAAGATATACTCTTACTGTGTGTCTCATCGCTGACACATAAAAGAAACAGAAGTACCCGACGAGTCCAACATCATCAACAATGCAAACATGACAGCATGACGTGGCCCATGTCATCCTCTCCATCAGACCTTTCACCATCCCCGTCGCACATCGAACTCAGTTCCCAAACTCAATCCCATTCCAGCCAAAGCCTAACCGCAACGAGGAAAAGCATATCATCATTTCATATCGTAAATCCGTAGTTCTAGGTCTAAAACTTGCAAGGGAAAAAAATAGGAAGAACAAGAACAGACCATGTGTATGCCCAACCCAACGCCGTAAACGATAGACCAAGGAGCTTACCACCCAAACTTCTCCACCGCAACTTCGACCTTCTTGCCTTCGCCCGCCATGTCCGCACAACAGTTCCTCGCTGTACGGTTCATAGAATCGGGTCCAGAACACATGACTCCGACCCTGCAGCGCCCAGCATTATCTGCCGCTGTCAATCCTTCAATGGTGCCGCGCACGAGTGCCGCAACATCTGGTCTGCCAGCCGTCCGAGTGGGAGGCGGTGTGATGATCTGTAAGCCCAATGATGCCAACTCATCTAGCCGCTCCTGCCCAAGCCAGAATCTATGGTCTGCCTGGTGAACAATCCAGATCAGAGACACTTTGCGGCGAGGAGGCTGAATTGGTGGAGCCGCCGCTTCGACATCGCTGTTCCCACTGCTGCTTCGGCTTGAAGGGGTTGGTTGGAGCAAAGCCCACAGCATCGGGTAAGCAACCGCAATACCCGAGCCACCCACCACAGCAACTGCAACATCGCTCGAGCGCAGCATGTTGAAAGCATGGCTAGAGCCGTACGGACCGTCTAGTCTGATACTGACCGAGGAATGTGTTTGGGCGTAAATGAGAAGGTCACGTGTTAACCCATCCAGAGCCCGAATGATGAGATTAAACCAAGCATGCTGTTGCTCGCTTCCTGGTGCAGCAGAAGCAACGGTGAAAGGATGTGCCTGGACGACGTGTTTGCGAGCCAGAGAAGGGATGGTGAGGAACACGTGCTCTGCTGGTGCCCAGCCCTGGTGCATATTCTGGCTGAACAGCGCGGTCCAGACTCTAGAGCGCCTGGGTGCAACCGGCCAGTTGGCTGACAATAGAACCGTGTCGCCATCGGGCATGACTTTAAGATCCGCCTTGAATTCGCGGCTCTTGATCAGTAGGCGGAAGAGAAGTCGGTCCAGTAAGAATATCGCCAGCGTGACGCGCACGTAAGGTTTGCTGCCGCGGTGGTGGAAGTAGAGGAACCCAAGCGCAGCTGCTTGGAAGCCCACGTGCAGGCCTAAGAATAACTCATACCACCACTTGCGGAAACTCGCCAGACTAGTGGCGTACAGCATCTGGTAGCAGAATAGTGTGATGAGGCCGAGATACACGGTAGACTCCGTCAAAAACCAGCTTAGAGACCTCCCGACCGGCAAGAAGAAAGTGTACCAGACGACGAACATGCTGACTGTGTGCACTATTGCAAGGAAACACAGCCACTCGCCTAGCCGCCGGTGGAGGATGTTCAGGTGTTCGTACGAGTGGCCTGTAAGTAGCCGAAGAGGTTGGTTCTTCGCACCGAGAATGTAGAGCCATGGCAGGTTGGCGGCGAAGATGAGGGAGACGCGGTCCGAAAGAACGAGCGTGAGAGGAAGTTCCCACACGATGCCGAACACTGTGTAGAACACGTTGATGGCGAACAGAGCGAGTATGAGTAATGTAGTGGCGTTCTCGGGGAGAGTTTTGTTGAAGAATGGCATGGGTGGCGGCTGGTACATGAGCAAAGAATGTATCCTCGAGCTCATAGATGGCTTTACGCTCTGCTTTGATAGTAATGGCGTGCGATCGTCGGCCTTCCCAAATACGTT
>Ga0265780_10000450_pt1 | contig 63943 bp, 80 predicted proteins | sample P1T30metagenome_FD_192432 | JGI IMG/M metagenome (GOLD analysis project Ga0265780, IMG submission 192432) | Plant litter microbial communities from East Loma Ridge, Irvine, California - P1 T30 | ecosystem: Environmental > Terrestrial > Plant litter > Unclassified | place: USA: California... | reverse complement strand
CTGGCGCGGCGTCGCGCACGCGCTGCGTCGACAAGCGGTTCAGCGACCAGGCCAGCAGGATGGCCGCCACCGTCAGGCCGAGCACCAGGCCGATCCAGAAGCCGGTGGCTTTCATTGGCTGCGCCGGGGACCACGGGAACCAGCCTGGTGCCAGGCCCAGGATCCAGCCGACCGGCAGGGCCACGCCCCAGAAGGCGATCATCTGGATCACCATCGGCGAGCGCGTGACCTGGTAGCCGCGCATGGCGGATGCCGCCGCGACCTGGGTCGAGTCGGACAGCTGGAACAGCGCCGCGAACAGCAGCAGCATCGCGCAGGTGGCCTGGACGGCGGCGTCCGAGGTGTACATGGCAGCGACCTGCCAGCGGAACACGGCAATGCCCAGCGCCGACAGCAGCCCGAAGGCAATGCACATGCCGGTGCCGACCCAGGCCACGAAGCGCGCGCGTACCGCATTGCCTTCGCCCATCGCCTGGCCGACCCGGGTCAGCGTGCCGATGCCGAAGCTGAGCGGCACCATGAACACCAGCGAGATGAAGTTCAGCGCGATCTGGTGCGCCGACACCTGCACCACGCCGAAGCGCGCCACCAGCAGGCTGACGATGCCGAAGGCGCTGACCTCGGCGAAGTGGGTCACGCCGATCGGCAGGCCCAGGCGCAGCATGCTGCCGATCTCGCTCCAGTTCGGGCCTTCCCAGCGCGTGAACGGATAGGTCATGCGGTAGGCGCTCGAGATCTTGATCCAGGCGACCATGGCGCCCAGCATCAGCCAGACCCCGGTCGCGGTCGACACCGCGCAGCCGAGCCCGCCGAGTTTGGGGAAACCGAAGCTGCCGAAGATGAACAGCCAGTTGACGACGATGTTGTAGAGCAGCCCGCAGATCGCAATGACCATGATCGGTTTGGTCTGGTTGATGCTGGTGGTGTAGCCGTACAGCGCGCGGTAGCAGGCAAAGGCCGGCATGCCCAGGCTGATGATGTGGAGGAACAGCTTGGCGCGGTCGGCGACCGCCTGGTCGAGGCCGATGTGGTCGAACAGCAGCGCGCACGCGTTCGCCGCCAGGCAACCGGCCAGGCCGACGATCGCACCCATCCACAGCGACTCGCGCACCGAGTGCGAAATCCGGTCGTAGCGCCCGGCGCCCATCTCGTGCGCGACCACCGAGTTCACCGCCATCATGACGCCCATCACGGTGACCAGGATGATGGACCAGACCGAGGTGCCGAGCGATACCGCGGCGAGTTCCTCGGCGCTGACGTGCCCGGTCATCGCCACGTCGGCCACGCCCATGCCCACCGTGGCGAGCTGGCCCACCAGCATGGGCCAGGACAGGCGCCACAGGGTCGCGATCTCGTTGCGGACAGGCGAAGATGTATGCGTGGCGGTAACAGTGGACGTCATGACTCGGGCTTCTGGCGAAACCCGTGATTTTACTGATTAATTGCTAAGGCCGGGTGACTGGCGCGTGCACCCGGCTTTGGCTCAATGCGCAGACCGCAGCCAGCCGAACACCGCCTGCGCCGCCGTCACGCCCATGACCTGGTAGCCTGCGCGGTTCGGGTGCAGGTAGTCGCCGGCGCTGCCTTCACTGTTCGGGACGAATTGCGGATACAAGGTGCCGGTGGCCGGATCGGTGGTCACGGCGTCGAAATCGGCGGTGGCGTCGAACAGGCCGCTCGTCAGGATGAAGCGGTTCAGGGTCTTGCGGTAGGCGTCGGTCTGGGCGCTGCCATATTGCGCCGCCAGCGCGGTGCCGGCCGCCGCCAGCGGGCTGTTGGCCGGCACCTGGCCGTTGGGCACGTAGCTGGAGGTGATCGTGGCGCCGATTACGCCGATACGGGCCTTGCGCAGCGCCGCCACGACCTGTTTGTAGCCGGCGATGATCGGTTCCGGCGTCGACAGGGCGCTGCCCAGGTCGTTGATGCCTTCCAGCCACACGACCGCGTTCACGCCGGACAGGCCGATCACGTCGCGAACCACGCGCTGGGTGGCCGGCTGTCCGGTGACCGGCGCCGCCACGGCGTTGCCGCCGATGCCCGCGTTCACGACGCTGACCCTGGAACCGAAGCGCTTGTGCAGCTGGTGCGACAGCACGTTCGCCCAGCGGTCGTTGCCGTTGAGCGTGGAAAAGGTGCCGTCGGTGATGGAATCGCCGAAGGCGACGACGACCAGCGTGTCCTTCGGCGCCAGCACGTCCAGCTCGCTGACGAAGAAGAAGGAGGTGGTGGAATAGGGGAAGGCGGTATCGTCTTCGCTCAGGACCTTGTCGCCGGAATGCGGCGGGCTGATATACGAGGTGGTGAAGGCGGTCGCGTGATGGCTGGCCGGCCCGGAGGCACCGTCTACCGCGAAGCTCACCGCCACATTGCGCCCGGCCAGCGCGCGCGGGTTGTCGGCCGGGACGAAGGGCAGCTCGACCGGGTCGCTGAACAGCTGCTCGCCGGCCGGAACGGTGACGCGCCGGCTGCCCTTGAAGGTGAGCGGGACGCTGGTGCCCGGCACCAGGTTGGCCTGGTATTCCTGCAAGGCCACCGCGACATTGCCGAAGGTGACCGGCTTGGTGCCGAACACGTTGGAGAAGCGCACGCGCACCGTGCGGCCCCACAGGTCGGGCTTGATGATCATGCGGAAGGTCTGGTTGACCGCGCCCTGGGTGGTCGCGTTGGGCAGCGGGATGCTGAGGTCGGGCTGCGGGTCGAAGCCGGACACGGCGGCGCCCTGGGGCGTGGTGGGCAGCACGTAGGCCGACTGGATCGAGGTGGCCCAGGAAGCGGCCCACTTGCTGCCGCCGTCGCGCTTGTCGTCCGCGCCGGCCAGGTTGGTAGCGGCCAGGCCCAGCAAGCCGATCGCGGCCAGCAGCAAGCGGCGCCGCGCATCGGAGTAGGTTGGCATCCTGGCCGACGACATCCAGGCCATGAGCCGGTGAATCCAGGGGTTCGTTCGCATGCCCGTCTCCATCGTGAGTTGATCGATGTGCTTGATAGGGGAAACCTTATGCATCACGCATTCCGAGTCTGCAGTACGCAGACCCAGGCGGTTTGATCGCTATCAAGCGGGCAGGGGTGGACAATAAAACGAAAAGCGGCGCCGCAAGCGGCGCCGCCCGGTTGGCCAGGCTGTCGCCTGCCCTTGTCAGATCGCCGGCTTGGCGGCCTTGCGGCGGCGGCCGTAGCCCAGCATGCCCAGGCCCGCCGCCATCAGCAGGGCGGTTGCGGGCTCCGGTACCTGGCCCGGCGTACCCGGATCGACCGGCGGCTCGTAGCCATCGATCTCGAAGGTGATGGTGCCGGAATTCCAGATGCCGTCCGGGTTGACCCCGCCATCGTCGAAATCTTCATAGAATTCCAGGCGCAGGATGCCGTCGGCGCCGACCGAGAAGACCAGATCTTCCAGCACCAGGTCGATGGTATCCGAGTAGGTCCCCGTGCCGGGAGCGGCGACACCGAAGCCGGGGTTCAGCAGGACACCCTGGGTTACGTCCGAATCCGTGAAGGCCAGGCCGATCTCGGACAGGTAACTGGGGTTGAAGGCGGTCAGGTTGAAGGAATAGGTGACGTTGGTAATGGTCGAATTGGCACCTACGTTATAGGTCAGGACCGTATTGCCTGCTTCGCCGAATTCGCCAATGCTCTGCACGCCGGCAACATTCACCGTCAAGGGCGCGGCAAACAGCGAGGTGCAGGCAAAGAACGACAGGCTGGCAAGCATTTTTGTGACGGCACTCAATTTCATCAGAACCTCCCTAGTTGTTTGAGCAAGCATAGTCAGCAATAAACGTGCCTGGATTATTGTCTTTACTTAAAGCATTGATTCAATTTGAGAAGTTAATAAAGTTTAATTTTTACATTTTTTAAGTGTAAAGATTCCCGGCATAAGATTCCCGATTCGGGTAAGGCCTCATCTGAATCTAAAGCTGACTTTATTTTTATTATTATTTATTTTACAGGGGATAATAATATTTACTCCTGGAATTAAATACGCATGTGCACATGCATGACCTGGTTGAAAAGCAAGCTCCCCACCATCACATGACAGGCAACCAACTGAAACTCATCCAGGAGCAAGCTCGTGGAATTCAAGGACTATTACAAGCTACTCGGCGTCGAGCGGACCGCCAGCGCCGCCGACATCAAGAAGGCGTACCGCAAGCTGGTGCGGCAATACCATCCCGACGTCAGCAAGCACGCGGACGCCACCGAAAAAACCAAGGAAATCAACGAGGCCTACGACGTATTGGGCGACGCCGAGAAGCGCGCCGCCTATGACGAACTGGGCCGCGGACACCGGCCCGGCCAGGAATTCCGGCCGCCGCCGGACTGGGGCTCGCAGTCCGACTTCAGCGGCGCTGGGGGCGGCGACGCCAGCGATTTCTTTTCCGACCTGTTCGCCCACGTCGGCCGCGGCGGCCGCGCAGGCGCCGGCAATATGGGCGGCATGGGCGGCGGCACCTTCCGCATGCGCGGCGAGGACATTCACGCCGCCATTGCCATCGACCTGCGCGAGGCCTACCAGGGCGCCTCGCGCACGATCAGCCTGCGCGTGCCCGAGCAGGACCCGGGAGGGCGCATGGTCACGCGCGACAGGACGCTCAGCGTGACCATCCCGAAAGGCGTGACGCCCGGGCAGCAGCTGCGCCTGGGCGGCCAGGGCCATCCGGGCATCGGCGGCGGGCCGGCGGGGGACCTCTACCTCGAGGTGCAGTTCAATCCCGATCCGCGCTACCGCATCGAGGGCGCGCAGGTATTCGAGAACGTGCCGGTGACGCCCTGGGAGGCCGCGCTCGGCGCCAGCATTTCGGTGCCCACGCCCTCCGGCGCGGTCGAGGTGACGGTGCCGCCGGGCTCGCAGGGTGGCCGCAAGCTGCGCCTGAAGGGGCGCGGCATCCCGGCGGCGCAGCCGGGCGACCTGTACCTGATCCTGGACGTGGTGCTGCCGCCCGCCAGCAGCGACCGCGCGCGCGAGCTGTACCAGGCAATGGCGCGCGATCTTGCCTTCAACCCCCGCGAACGCATAGGAGCTTGAACGATGGTGCAACAACATAGCCTGAGCGGCGTGCTGCTGGACGAGGTCGCCCTGACGCTCGAGGAACTGGCGCGCGCCTGCGATGTCGAACCGGACTGGGTCGTACGCCATGTCCACGCCGGCGTGCTCGGCAGCCAGGACGTGGTCAGCGTGCAGGTGACGGGCTGGCGTTTCCGCAGCATGGACCTGCAGCGGGCCCGGCGCCTGCTGAGCGTCGAACGCGACTTCGACGCCAACGAAGACCTGGCCGCGCTGGTGGTCGACATGGCCGACGAAATCCGGCGCTTGCGCGCGCGGCTGCATGTGCTGGGCGTCAAGCTGCCCTGAACGCTTGCCCGCGGCAGCGATGCGCTTGCATGAGTCCGCTGTCCAACACGGACTCATGCAACATTCATGCTTTGCGATAGAATCGGCCGGACCCAGCGCAAAGTCTTATGTTAAAAAAACTCCCGGCCACCGCCACCGCCCCCTTCTGTCCGTCCGAAGTTTCCGGTACCGTCACCGTCCCCGAAAGCGATCCGCTGTGGAAGAAGATCCTCCGCTATGCGGGACCGGGCTTGCTCGTTTCGGTTGGATACATGGATCCGGGCAATTGGGCAACCGCCATCCAGGGCGGCTCCCAGTTCGGTAATCAGCTGTTGTTCGTGGTGGTGCTGTCGAGCCTGGCCGCCATCGTGCTGCAATGCCTGAGTGCGCGGCTGGGCATCGTCACCGGCAAGGACCTGGCCGTGCACTGCCGCGAGCAGTATGCGCCGCTGTCGGCCAAGGCCCTGTGGCTGTTCGCGGAACTGTCGATCATCGCCTGCGACCTGGCCGAGGTGCTGGGCTGCGCGCTCGCCTTCCACCTGCTGCTGGGCGTGTCGCTGCCGGCCGGCGTGGCGCTGACGGCGCTGGACACCGTCCTCGTGCTGGCGCTGAAGGGGCGCGGCTTCCGCCAGCTGGAAGCCATCATCCTCGGGCTGATCGCCACCATCGCCATCTGTTTGTTCTGGGAACTGGCGCTGGTCAAGCCCGACTGGCCATCGGTGGCGGCCGGCCTGGTGCCGTCGCTGCAGAAGCTGGCCGACCGCGACGCCCTCTATCTCGCCATCGGCATCCTCGGCGCGACCGTGATGCCGCACAACCTCTACCTGCATTCCTCGGTGGTGCAGACCCGCGTCGCCGCGCTCGGCATGCAAGGCCGCGAACAGCGCCTCGACGAGTCGATCAAGCTGTCGCGCGTCGACACCATCGTCTCGCTGATGTTGGCCCTGTTCATCAACGGCGCGATCCTGGTGCTGGCCGCCAGCGCCTTCTACAAGCCGGGCGGCGGCAACGTGATGGACATCGACCAGGCCTATTACCTGCTGGCGCCGGTGGCGGGCACGGCCATGGCCGCGATCCTGTTCGGCCTGGCGCTGCTGGCGTCTGGCCAGAGCTCGACCTTTACCGGCACCATCGCCGGCCAGGTCATCATGGAAGGCTTTTTGAAGCTCAAGATCCCGTGCTGGCAGCGGCGCCTGATCACGCGCGGCCTGGCGCTGGCCCCGGCGATGGCCGGCGTGCTGACGCTGGGCGACCATGCGATCGGCAAGATGCTGGTCGGCAGCCAGGTCGTGCTGAGCCTGCAACTGCCGTTTGCCATGTATCCCTTGATTCGCCTGACAGGCCGCGGCGACCTGATGGGGCGCTTCGTGAATTCCTGGTGGACTTCGGTCGTGTCCTGGTTCCTGTTCGTGGTGATCTCGGCCGCGAATGCCTGGATGGTGTGGCAGGCGCTGTTCGGTGGATAGCAAACAGATCATCGCGTGCGCGGTCCCGGCGCCGCAAAAATTACAATGAATCTCCCAGTCTAGCTGATTATCAAGCGCTAACAAGGAGATCAATATGCAACAAGCAAGCAATCAAGCCCTGCAGGGCAAACGCGTCGCCATCCTGATGACCGACGGCGTGGAGCAAGTCGAATACACCGGTCCGCGCAGCTTCCTCGAAGAGCAGGGCGCCCAGGTGACCCTGCTGTCGCCGAAACCGTCCGGCGACGAGATCCAGGGCTTCGACCATCTCACCCCTTCGCAAAAATTCAAGGTCGAACTGGACGTGCGCGACGCCAAACCGGCCGACTTCGACGCGCTGGTGCTGCCGGGCGGCGTGGCCAACCCGGATCAGCTGCGCCTGTCGACGGAAGCCATCACCTTCATCCGCGAATTCGGCCGCGAGAACAAGCCGATCGCCGCCATCTGCCACGGCCCGTGGACGCTGATCGACGCCGATCTCGTGGCCGGCAAGCGCATGACCAGCTGGCCGACGCTGCAGCTGGATTTGCAGAACGCGGGTGCGCAGTGGACCGATGAACAGGTGGTGGTCGACGGCAAGCTCGTTACCAGCCGCAAGCCGGACGACATCCCGGCCTTCAACCAGGCGATCCTGAGCGAGCTGCAGGGCTCTGGGCAGACTCAGCACTAAGAGCGCCTGCCGCCATGCCGGGACTGGACGTGCGACGTGCCGGCCACGGCATGCCTAGAATGGTTCCATCGTAATGACATATTTTTGGAGGTCATATGTTGGAGCAAGCGGTAGAGCAAACTGCGGGTAAGCCGCTGGAAGGCAAGCGCATCGCCATGCTGATGACTGACGGCGTGGAGCAGATCGAATACACCAGCCCGCGTTCCTTCCTCGAGGAAAACGGCGCGACCGTGGTGCTGGTGTCGCCGAAGCAGGTTGGCGAGGCTATCCAGGGCTTCAATCAATTGACCCCGGACCAGACATTCAAGGTCGAGATGAACGTGGCCGACGCCCGGCCCGGGGATTTCGATGCGCTGGTGCTGCCGGGTGGCGTCGCCAATCCGGATCAACTGCGTATGAGCAAAGAAGCGATCGACTTCATCCGCGGCTTCCCGGTCGAGGAAAAGATGGTCGCGGCGATCTGCCACGGTCCCTGGACCCTGATCGACGCCGGCATCGCCACCGCCAAGCACCTGACCAGCTGGCCGAGCCTGAAGCGCGATCTCACCAATGCGGGGGCGGAGTGGACCGATGACGAGGTGGTGATCGACCAGCGCCTGGTGACGAGCCGGAATCCCGGGGATTTGCCGGCGTTTAACGATGCGATGCTGAAGGAATTGCTGGTGGCGCCGGGGACCGATCCGGGGCCGACCTCGTAAGCATTGGCGTCAGCGCGGTGCGTAATTCGTCGCGCGGCCGAGATAGATGTCCAGCTGAACCAGAAGATGGCCGCCCATGCTCTGGCCGGCCACACGGACTTTCACGCTGGCTTTATTGTTCAATTCAAGCTGCAGGGCGGTCGCGAACGAGCCGTTTTCCAGGAATGGCATTTTCACGACGGCCTCGCCGTCCTTGAGTTCGGCTTTGACGTCGGACTTGCTGCTCATGCCGGGGATGTACTGGAAGGTGGTCAGGCGCAGGGTCTCGCCCGAGAATTCGGGGCCGGTGAATACGGCTTCTTCGCCACGTTCCATTAAAAAGGATTTTGAAAAGGTCAGTTCTTTGCCGTTGATCATCAACATGTCGTTTCTCCGCATTCTGTTCGTGTGCTGCTACACTTCATTAACTTAATGCTAACACACGCGGAGGTGATGCTTGAGCACGACTGTCGGACAGATCAATGCGAAATTCTTTTTCTCCACAATGATCCTTGGATGCTTTTTGTCGGGCGTGTTCTCGCCGCCTGCTCATGCAGCCAAAGCGCAATCGAATACGGTGCCTGTCGATAACGGCATTGCTTCGCTTGCGCTGGGCAGCCATACGCTCGTCGGCCTGCGCGCACTCCGGGAAAACTTCAATGCCCACAGCTTCGAGGTGGTGGCTTTTTATTTCCGCGATACGAGCGCGGGGCCAGCGCAACTGAACCTGGTCCCGGTCTTCGGCACCGATAAGGGCAAACGGAAAGAGCTGTACGAGATTACGGTTGGCGGTGGCGCGGATTGCAAGTTGAGCGACTTCCGGCTGTTGAAGGCGCAGGGACGGCAGCCGGCCCGCCTTGTCGTCGCGCAGCGGGATCCCGGTGATTCTTTCGTTGCACCGGGCGTCGTGCGCTTCATTTACTACGACCTGATGCAAAACGAGGAAGGCTTGCCCGGCGAGCCGCCGCTCTACTTTGAAGAAAAGACCCGGGCAAACAGCCGCCAGAAATATTGTGATGTCAACGATGCCTTCGAGCGGGAACTGGGCATGGGCGCGTCAAGCGGGCGTGGTCTCTGAGCGGTGGCTCATCGTGCTGGTGGCGCATAGCGGTAATGTCCGGTGATCTTGAAGGCGAACAGGACGTCTTCCATTTTCGTTCCCGAACCGATGTTGTGGATGACCAGCGGCGTGCCGGCCGGCGATTTGCGGTCGGCCACGATGCCGATGTGCGGCAGGCCGTAGGGGAGTTCCCAAACGACGAGGTCGCCGGGCGCGAATCGTTGCGGATCCTTGGCTGGTGCGATCGTCGTGCCGTGGCGCTGGAAGAAGGTGGCCAGGTTGGGGGCGCGACGGTGGTCGATATTGGTGTCGGGGCGTTTCAGCTTCCATTGCGCGGGATGCGGGTAGGCGCGCCAGTTGGCGCGCATGTCTTCGTGGACCTTTTTTTGCAGGTCGATGCCGAGCTGGCGGTAGGCCCGGATGATGACGTCGGTGCAGACGCCGCGTTCCAGGGGGACGTCGCCGTTCGGGTAGGCGAGGCGTTGGTAGCTGGGGTCATAGTGGAGCGTGATGCCGATTTGGGAGCGGGCTGCGGTGACCAGGTCCTGGGCTGGTGTGGCTTGGGCGGCTTGGGTGGCCGTCAGGGTGCACAGCAGGAGTAGGGGGAGTGGCCTCATGATCAGCTCCGGGAAAGAGGGAGGCGGTAGCGTGCTTTGATTGTATTGGGCGTACGTTGAGCTGAGTCAGCGGTAGAGACTTTGCTGTAAGCGGCAAGAGGTGTCAAGACTTCGGCGGCGGTACGGCACAATCGCTGCGCGATTGCTTGAATGGGCGAATCGGAGAGGCCTTGCGCCTGCATGCGCAAGGCCGCTGCGCCGGCGCGCCGCGGTGCGGCACGAATTCCCGGCTCCGCCCCTCGTCCGTGCCGGACGAGGATCCGATTCCCGACGCCGGAACGGCAGTATTCAAAAGCAAAGGCCTCGTCGGTTTCACCGGCGAGGCCTTTGCTTTTGAATACTGGTGGAGGCGGAGGGAATCGAACCCTCGTCCAGCCTGGCAACCATGCGGGCTTCACGCGCCATGCTGGCAAAAAGCTGTCATTTCTCAGGAAGGTTCCACGCGCGTCATGGCCGACCGCCAAGCGGTTGGCTTCCTGGAAGAAAACGGCACTAGCCTGACGCTCATCTGCCGAGTGCGGGAGTTGGTAGCGGTGCTGGCGGAATCACTCACGGCACGAATCGTGAGCACGACGTTGCATTTGGAACGCAACGTCAATTTCTTGTGCGAAATATCTTCTAGCCAAGTTACGTTATCGACTATCCTTGCGTTCCAGATCTTCCTCGACTGTACGCCGGTCGTCCGTTCCTTCGATTTCTGAAACTCGCATGAGCAAAAATAGTAACCTCAATCCACTGCGCCGCCAGTTGCTGCGGTTCTTCGGTGCAGCGCCGATGCTGCCAATGACCGCAATGACTGGTAGCGCCGCGCTGACTGCCTGTGGTGGCGGCAGCAGTTCGTCGCCCTCGACTACCCCGGCGCCCGCACCTGCGGCTGTGGCTCCGCCTGCACCAGTACCCACGCCCGCGCCGGTACCCGAGCCGGCACCTGCACCAGCACCGGCGCCTACGCCCGTGAAAAAGCTTGATTTCTTGAGCTTCCAGGGACAAAGCAATAGCGGCGCACCGCGTCAGTACTTATCGGGCAAATACGACGAAAAGCCAAATGCTGGGCAGGTTTTACAGTTTTCGAAGAACGGCAAGGCGGCCACCGGCTTTGAAGCGCAATCTGTCGACGACTTAGTCGATTTCGAGCCGGCTTACGACATCGACCCCACAAATAATTACATAGCCACCCTAGCGATTCACGCTGTTGCAGCTGGCTATAGTTCGCCGCAACTTTTTACCCAGACGACCTGGTCCGGTAGCATGCCAATCTCCCATTTCAAAGCGGGGGCCAGCGGTAGCTATTGGTGGGATAACGCTATCCAGGCACGAAAACGTGCAGCAGCTGTTGCGGCTTCCCGCAGTACCCAAATTGAAGAGAAATGGATGGTGTGGATCCAGGGCGAAAGCGGTGAGCATGGACGATCTACTTACGCAGAAGCCCTGAATACGTTTATTGATACCTTCAGGCCAGCTGCAAAAGCCGCGATGGGACAAAACGACCTGGCGAAATTTGCTATCGTTCAAACGAACATTGGCGATTGGCCGGATCCGGAGCCGAAGGTGTCGATGATGGAATCGACGAATCTTGCACAGTGGGATGTGGCGCGAACGCGTTTCGCCGACGGCGTGCGGCTCATCGGCCCGATGTATCAATGCCCGATTGTCTTGCTCTCCGAGGATAACATTCACACGTCCGTAACCGGTCGCGTAATGCTCGGAGAGATGATCTCCGACGCCTACCTGCAAGAAAATGTGCGAGGTAAGCCGTGGAAACCTCTCCAGCCGATCAAGGTCACTCGAAACGGCTCCAATGTCGATATCTTGCTAGAAGTGCCTGAGGGCACTCTTGCGCTTGATACGGACTTTGTGGCCGCTGCGAAAAATAAAGGTTTCACGTATGTCGATTCAAACGGCATTCAGGAAATCGCGTCTGTATCGGTAACGTCGAGCAATAACGTTCGGATCGTACTTGCATCTATTCCAACTGGCACCGGCGCTAAGATTCAATATGCGCTGGGGAATTCCAGGGACTCTACTTCTGATGGCTGGAGTTCCGGACGCGGTCAGCTTATGGTTCAAACAGACCGCCAGTCGCACTTCAAAACGCTCGGGTATCAAGTGCCCGAAAAAATTCGCCACTACTGCGTTAAGTTCGAAATGGACGTCTGAACGGAAGTCTGTTCGACCTGGGCCGGCACCGGGGTTTGGGCCCGGGCCGGCGGTACGATAACCGCGCGGCCATCGATCACGCGCACCACGTGTTCCGGCGCTCGGCCGGGGATGTGCACATGCAGGTCCATCACGGCGCCATGCCCTCGTCGCGCAGCACCTGCTGGCACGCCCGGGCCGTGGCCAGATGCTCCTCTACCTGGAGCTTCAGCGCTCTAATATCTCGCTCAACGTCTTCTCGAACCAGCCGGCGGGCGGAATCGGCGACATCGCCGCCGGCGGCGCCTTCCGCTTCGGCCGGGACGGCAGGTCGCTCACCACATACCGCGGCGCCGACGTACACGCGCTGAGTAACAATGCGCTCGCGAACAGGCTGAATCTCTTCATGCTTTTTCTCCGTGATGGTTGCGTTGCTGGCGGCCTGGCGCGCGGCCGTTGCCTGGTTGTCGTCGGCGCGCTTGGCCACGGCCAGGGTGTCGGCGCCGGCGCGCGCCTCAAGCGCGGCGTCGTACCCCTCGCCGTACTGCTCCAGGCCGTAGCGATGCACGCCCAGCGCGGCCACGACCAGCAGCCCGGCCAGCACCAGGGCGCCCGAGAACCAGCGCTCGAGCGCGTTCACGGCTTCACCTTGTCGTAGAAGCCCAGATTCCGGCCGCGCATGATGTCGATCAGCTTCTTCGCGTAGTCCGGGTCGGTGGCGTAGCCGGCGGCCTGCAGCGCGCGCGCCCAACCGGCGCCGTCGATCTGCTTGAAGCAGTCCCGGTAGCGCGGGTTCTTCAGCAGGAACTGCGCGTGGTCGACCATGCTGGCCAGCCAGCTGTCGTAGGCGCGGAAGCGGTCGGGCATCTTCACGTCCTTGCCGGCCAGGTGTTCCGTGGTCTTGAAGGTGACGGTGGGGCCGGTCCAGCTCTTGTCCGCCTTGATGCCGAACAGGTTGTTGCCGATGGCGCGCGCCCCCCAGCTGGATTCGAGTGCGGCCTGGGCCAGCGTGATGGATGCCGGGATCCCGGTCTTGCGCATGCAGTCCTGGGCGGCGCCGGCCAGCATGCCGATGAATGCGGAAGGCGGCATCAGTTTTTCTCCTCGGGTTGCGCCGGCGCGTCAGCCGGCAGGTTGAACTTCTGGTTGACCATTGATTCGAGCTTGAACAGCGCGCGCGAACCCATGTGGGCGGCGATGCCGACCAGGGCGTATTTCAGGGGCGTCGGGCAGGGGATCGAGTCGCACAGGTTCGCGACCACGATGCCGGTAAAGCCGGAGATGACAAGTTCGCCGATCAGCTCGGTGATGTTGAAGACGCGCACGTGGCCGTCCTTCAGCTTGCGCATGAAGCTGGCGACGCCGCCCCAGAGGGACAAGCCGATCAGCAGCGCCCAGCTGAGCATGGCGTCGAGGTCGAAGCCGGGCTGCGGTGGTTTTTCGATCATGATGTTTCCTTTAGATTGGCAGCGCCGGGAAAATGCCCGGCAGGTCGACCTGCATGCGGCTGGCCGAGATGTCGAAGGCCGTGTTTGCCCCGCTGGTGCCGACATTGGCGCCGCCGGGGATCGTGACGCGCAGCACGCCGTTTTCGGGAATCGAGAACGTCACCGCATTCGGGTCGAACGAATAGGTCGCATTGCCCGACCCGAAGGACTTGACCGCCCACTGCACGAAATTGGCGGCCGTGCGGCTCGGCGTCACCATGTAGAAGCCCTCGCCGTAGGTCCCCAGGCTGTCCGGATAGGCCTTGTGGAAGATCGAGACGTAGATCGGCGCCGGGATATTGTTGTCCGGCATCAGGATGAACGGGATGTCGATGTTTTTCGGGCCGGCCTGCACTAGGAAGTCACGGTAGCGGTAGGCTGTGGGAGCGTTCGAAAAACCGGCGATGAAGCCGCCCAGGCCTTTCAACGCGGACCCGTCGGGCTTCGTCAGGCCGAGCGGGTAGTACGCGCCGAACGCGTCGGCGTAGTAGTTCGAAGCTTCCTTCGTGTAGCGGTCGCCCGGGCCGTAGCACCAGTTGTAGTTCACGATGCCGAACATGTTGCTGTTCGTGATCGTGACGCCATCGTCCAACTCGATGTTCTTCAAGCCGGCCTGGGCCACGCCGCCAGTGCTCTCCCATCCGCCACCTTTGACGAAGAACGATTCGAGCATGCCCTTGCCACCGTTGATCGACTTCGCATAGATCGCGTGCGACACCTGGCCTACGGCACCAGATACCTTGGCGTCGAAGTTCGCCTGCAGCAGGGTGAAGGAAGTCACCGGTGCAATCGTGGTCCCGTCGAAGGTGAAGCGGATCGCGTTTGCGCCGGCCACTTTGGTGCCCAGGCCGCGCGCCTCCAGCTGGCTGATGAAGCTTTCGTTGAAAAACGGCGTGCCGTTCCAGATGCCCCGCATGTACACATGAATCAGGCAGTTACCCGAACCGTTTGCGAGGCAGTTCTCCATCACCAAGTTCTCGACCCAGTCGTACCGCGCGGCGTCCAGCTCGAAGAAAAACGAATCCGAAACCGACTCGTTGACGGTGATGTTTCGCAGCTTTGGCGCGCCCTTCGTGATCTTGAGGGCGCCGGCGCCGGCATAATGCGCGTCGAGCGTCAGCCCGTCGATGGTGAACGGGCCGTAGTCGCCCGGCGAACACGTGATCGGGTATGCGCTCGATTCGGTGAGGTGGAAGTCGAGGGCCGCGCCCTGCTCGAACAGCCATTCCGTGTTGCCGGTATCCAGCAGCAGCGGCTTCGTGACCCGGTAGGTGCCCGCCGGGAACTCCAGGCGCTTGCCTTTGCGCGCGGCGATCGCCTTCAGGATGGCATCCGAGTCGTCCTTGACGCCGTCACCCTTGGCGCCATAGTCCAGCACGCTGGGCCGCTCGCGAAGTTTCGATTCGACGCTGCGGATAATGGCGCCGGCGCCGGCGGCGATAAAGCCAATGAGCGATGCCCCAAGCAGGGTCCCGAGAGCGGAAAGGCGCGCCTTCGCGCCTTCGAACCAGGTGCCGTTCACCAGCTCGGCGCCATCGTCGGCTTCGAGGTCCGCGATCATCAGCGGCGCCTGGTAACTCGGGATCGTGTAGATCATCTTGCCGTTCGTGTCGGTCACCTTCACGGCATAGCTGCCATCCCAGTAGATGAGCGCTTCGCCCCGGGCGTCCAGAACGATGGGATTCGCGTTCTCGACGGTGCCGGCCGCATCCTGGTACGTTGCCTTCGGGGTGGTGGTCCCGGTCTCGAAGGTATAGACGAAACCACCGGCCAGCGGCACGCCGGCATCATTCGTGTATTGCTGTTTGCCAGTTGGCATTACGCTCAGCATGCAAGCTCCAAAAGAAAAGCCGCCCGTAGGCGGCCTATGTCGAAATATTGTTCTGTCAGTACCCGGTGGCTTCCCAGGTGAAGCGCTTCGCCGCGTGCGAGGTGCCGGCGCCCGAGCTATAGACGGCGACCCGGTCCTGCTGCAGGGGGCCGTGCGCAAACGTGATGCCGCTTGCCGCCTCGACGCCCGTCTCCTCGCACTTGAAGGTGACGCACCTCCGCACGAACGGCGGGTCGAAGACGATCGTCACGGCGCCGTCATCGCCGGTGGCGGCCTCTCCCCACTGGCGGGTCAGTCCACCAGGGAACTTTTGAAAGCCTGGTACATCCAGCCGCTGGTTCCTGCCCTGGAAGTCGGCAAGGCTGAGCAGGTCCGCCGCGACGCCGCCGACCCGCTCGAACACCTGCTGGAAGTAGTTGAACCAGGTGCGCGAGAACGTGCCGGTGCGTGGATCGATGGCCGGCTCGCGGGAGGAGGGCGGCGTCAGCTTCATGAGGCGGCCATCCTCACCTGGCCGGATCCGCCCAGGATCACCACCTTGACCGGGTCCGAGATCGTCAGCCGGAACACCCGGCTGCGGCTGCGGCCCAGGCGCCGCCAGACCGCGCGCGCGTTGTAGTTGCCGACGGCGCCGATCGAGCGCGCGTGCTGGTGGCTCCAGACCTTGGCCTTGTCCGACCATTCCAGCACCGCCTGCGGGTCGCTGCCCTGGCCGTACTGCAGGCCGACGCCGGCCTCGAACTCCACCTGCACCGAGTCGAAGTGCATGTGGTGCGATTCGGGGTTGGCGATGTAGCCCGTCACGCGGATGCGCGGCAGCGGCGCGCCGTTGTCCGTGTAGCAGTCCATGTCCAGGGCGTACAGGTTGCCGTTCTCCCAGTCGCCGACCACATGCTCGCCGCGGAACGCCATGTGGTGGCAGGACCGGTGCCGGTTCAAGGTGCCGCCGACCGGGTTGCGCCACAGGCGCTCGTGCCACTGGCCGGTGGCGGCGTCGTACACCCAGGTCGCGTTCGCGCTGGGGAAGGACAGCACGTAGAAGGTGTGGCCCTCGTGTTCGTAGGCGTAGGCGATCGCGTCGGCGACGGTCGGGTACTGCGCGATCGCGTAATCGATGGCCTCGGTCGAGATCCGCGCCGGCTGGTAGCCCTGCGCGCGGTAGACGGCCAGCGAGCCGGTGTCGTCGGCGCCGAGCCAGATCAGCGAGTTGTCCATGCGTGCCACCGACCACGGCGCCGAGCACCCGACCTGGATCGACGTCGACGTGCGCGTGAGCGGGAAGTCGGCGTCGCCCGAGTTCACCCATACCTCGATGTTGTTGCGCTTGAAGAACCAGATTTCGCGGTGGTCGACGATGTGCCGAACGATGGCGTCGGCCGTGCCCTCGACGCTGGCGAAGTCCAGGCCGTCGAAGGTCGTCGCGAACAGGCCGGAAATGTAGAACTGGGCGGTGCCCGGCTTGTTGAAGATGAAGTAGCCGTCAAGGTAGGCCACCCAGTCGGCGCCGTAGAAGGCTTCGTCGACGATCTGCGCCAGCGTGTTGTCGGCCAGGTTCACGGCGTAGCCGTTCGCGCCGTCGACGATCACGGCCACCTTGCCGTTGTCGGCGATCGAGACCGGGCCGGACGACGTGGCCAGCGTGCCGACCAGCGTCGCCTGCCAGGCCGCGTCGACGCGATAGACCGATGCGCCGCGCACGACGATCGGGTCGCCGGCCGCCGGCCGGTGCTCGCCGCGGATGCCGCCGGCGCCGGGCAGGGCCAGCAGCAGGCGCAGCCCGGGCGTGCCGTACATGGCGGTCACCGTGCGCGCGCCGCCGCTCTGGTCGACCACCGGGAACAGGTTGATGCTGCGCTGGGCGTCCATGCCGCGCGAGCGCAGGGCGTAGGCGCCGCCTACGAATGGAATTTTCATGTGGATTGGTCGAAAAAAAGCCCGCGCGTGCGGGCTGGTGGTGATGCTGGAACTTCTGCTACCTGGGCAACTGTTGAGGCGGCACAGCCGGCGTTGTCAGGCCGACGCCGAGCTCGCCGCCAAACACTCCGACGCCGTTCGACAGCAGCATGTTGCGGGTGTTGATCTGCTCGATCAGCGGCCCCAGGCTGTTCAGGGTCTGGGCACCCTGGGCGCCGCGGGAGAGCAGCAAGTTGCCCATCTGGTCGCGTACGGTCTGTGGCACGGCGACGCGGTTCCATGCGTTCCTGGCCGAGCCGATCGCGGTCAGCAGGTTGCCGGTCTTGGCAGCGCCAACCGCGGCGCCGGCATCCGTCAGCGCCGCCAGGTCGAGGTCGCCCATGCCGGCCTGGCGCGCCGCGGTCTGCGAGCCCATGCCGACGCTCTGCAGCCGCTTGAGCGTCGCCTCGCGCGCCACATCCGCCGCGAACTGGCGGTAGGCGCGGTCGGTACCGAAAATCGCCCGCAGCTTCTCCTGCGTGGCCGGCTCCTTCCACATGTTCATGATATTGGTCTGGCCGCCCTGGGTGCCCAGTTTGTTGCGCAGGCCTTCGAAGGCGCCAATTCGGAATGCCTCCTTCTCGATGTCCGACATGCCCTTCAGCGTGCTGGTGATGCTGGATTCATCGCGGTTGACGGCCAAGCGACCGGCGCGCGCGGCGTCGATCAGGCCGGACGGCGTCGCGAACGCCTCGCGCGCCTCCCGGTAGAGAGACTGGCCGGTCTGCGGGTTGGTGGTCGCCGAATCGAGCGCGTTCACCAATTCCGTCTTCAGCGCCATGTAGGCATTGCCCAGCGGCTTCAACGTGCCGTCGGGGTTGACCGCCTTGCTGCTGGCCAGCACCTGGTCGATACCTTGCTTCACGTGGTCGAGGTCGCCCATGTTCCAGCGCGTGGGTTGCGACGCGTCCAGGGTGAACGGCATCCGGCGCGCCGTCGCGATTTCCCGGCCCAGCTTCAGCACGCCCAGCGCGTCTGCGTGGTTCACGATATCGGCCAGCCCGGCGGTTGGCTGGATGTCCATCTGTCGCAGCTGGTTGTACAGCGGCGCCGAATCTTGCTGGCGGCGCGTGATCAGCCCGTCGACGGTGCTGTCCAGGCGCTGCCCGCGGGTGTTGAGCGCCTGCTCGGCAGCATTGCGCATCCGGTCGCCGACGCCGGCGGTGCGCTGCCGCTGCACGTTGAACACGGCTTCCTTCGTGCGCCCGGGCAGCGTGGCCAGCGTGTCCAGCAGCTGGTTCGTGTTGCGGCCGCCGGCGTCCGCCAGCACCGCTTCGTCGCCGAGCTTGGTGAAGCGAGCCGCGATCTGGGTCAGCGGGTTGATGTAGCCGCCGGTGGCGAGCGTGCCGCGTGCGTCGTTCGCCAGGGCCTGGGCGATCTTCTGCTTGGCGAAGTCCGCCGCCGCCGTACCGGACAGGCGCTGCGCGACGTTGCGCCCGACCGCGGCGACGCCGGCACCCACGGGCGTTGCAGCGGTGCCGAACACCGCGCTGGCGGTGGCGGCCCTGCTGGCGTCCGCCAGCACACCCTCGACCGTGTTGGCAGTGGAGTTGCCGGCGCCGCCGGCCGCGCCATAGGCGGCGCCCACCGTGGCAGCCCGGACCGTGCGCGCGCCGAGGCCGGCGACGGCCGGCACCGTGCTGGCCACGCGCGTCGCCGACGGCAGCATCGATGCCAGGGAACTGCTGCCGCTGGTCGCCAGCGCCAGGGGAATGGTGCCCAGGCCTTGGGCCACCGCAGTCGTGATCGGGCTGCGCTCGCGCTGCGCATCCTCCATGCCGCGCAGTACGTCGCGGTTGGCGACATAGTTCTCCTGCAGGTCCGAGGAGGGGTTACGCGCCTTGTCCCAGAGCGCGCCGAGAGCGCCGCCCAACTCGTCGGCATAGCCCAGCAGGAGGCCGTTCGTGCCAGCCGCCAGCCCCTGTTTCCAAGGTGCAGCGGCGCGTCCGCGCTGGTAATCCCTGCTGCCAGCAGGTGCTGCAGCGCCAGGCTTAGCCGTGGCCAGGTCGAAGCCTGTTGCAGGTGCAGGCGTTGCTGTTGCAGCTGCAGGCTTCGCTGTTGCGAGATCGAACGGCATCACTGCACCTCTTCGTATTGTTTACCGTCCGGACTGACGTAGGCGCGGTTGCCCTTGGCGTCGACGTGCAGCGTCCAGCCCTTGCTGTTGGTTGCCGGCGGCGCCTGCGGTGCCGGCGCCTGGGGTGCCGGTGCCGGTCGGGCTGGTGCGGCACTCGTCGGCGACGCCGAAAATGCCGCGTGGCCGGCGTTCGTCAGCAGGCCCTGAACCGCCAGCCTGCGGTTCGCCGCCTTCTGCGCAATCAAGGCCGGGCCGTCGTTGACTTGCGGGAAGTACTGCTTCCTGGCGTTGTCGAACTCGCCGGCGCCGATCGCTGCGCCGGATTCCTGGCGAAGCACCGCGTTGATGAAGTCGCGTTGCGCCTGTTCGGCACGCTGGCTGGCGTCGCTCAGATTGCCATTGGCGGCGGCGCCGAGCGCGCCGCCGACGACCCACACATCGGACAGCGCGTTCTTCGTATTGATGCCGGCCGGGCTGTATTTGCCTTGCAGCTCGGTCAGGATCTTGTCCGCCTGTTGGGCGCGCGCGCCGAATGCCGCGGACTTGCCCTGGAACTCGGTCGGCGGTTTGTTACTTGGATCGGCGGGGCCGCCCGGGATTGCCACCAGCGTGCCGTCCGGGCCCTGGCGGTAGCCGCTCGGTACTTTGCCGGCTGCAGCCTCGCGCGTCTCGCGCGCCTGCGAGACCTTGAGATTGCCTTGTGCAACACCCAGCTGGCCTTGCGATACAGCGAGCTGTCCAGCCGAGTTGTTCTCGACGGCGCGGTTGTGGCGCGTCTGCTCATCGGCCTTTTTAAGTTCCAGGTCAAAGCCCTTTTGTTTCCAGCCTTGCTCAAACTGCTCCAGCGTCGTCAGGCCTTCGGTGCGTTTCGCGGCAACGAAGGCCGGATCGTACTGCGACGGCATGTTCGAAACGTCCAAGCCGGCTTGCTGGGCGCTTACGCGGGCCGCGTCATAGCTGGCTTGGTCTTTGACCGAGCCCAGGATTCGGGCGCCGAGCGCCAGTTTCTGGCCCATGGCCTCCCACTGTGCTTTCTCGCCATCGCGCTTTTCCTTGGCCACCTTGGCGGACGACTCGGCCAGGCTGCGCGCCTCCGGCAGGAAGCCGCCGCGGGTGAGGGCTCCGACCTGCTCGTCGGCAGGCGCGTCCGGCTTGATATTGGCCAGCAGCGAATTCAGGCGGTTCGTCCGATCGGCACCGCGCTGGTACTCATCGAGCTTAGCCTGACCGAGCTGGTTCTGCTGCTGGGTGGCCTGCACCTGCAGCAGCTGCGACAGGGCATTCACCGGCGACTCGAACTGCGGCGCTTTCACGCCCATGGCGATGGATGGATCGATTGGCATGTATGGCCTCAGAACAGGGTGTTGTTGACGGCACCAGAAGAGCGGTTCAGCAAGCCGAGCAGCTGGTTCTGCTGGTAGCCGTTGTAGGCTTGCGTCAGCCCGCCGGTGATGGCGTTGGCGGTGCCGACGTAGCCGGACGCGCGCGCGTTGCCGGCATTCGTCAGGTTGTTGCCGACGGTCGCGCCGTAGCCGCTGAGCGTGTTGCTCCCGGCATTGGCGACGCCGGTCGCCGCCGATCCCAGCGCGCCGGAGGCGGTCTGCGCCGAGCCGGCCAGCGACAGCAGCGGATTCAGCTTGTTTGCGCGATTGGTGTTGAAGCGGTCGTACGCCGCCTGGTACTCCTGCGAGGCCTGGCCCTGGGCGTAGTTGTTCGCCGCCTTGATGGCCGCGCCCGAGAGCAGGCCGCCGCGTGCGGCCGCCGAGCGCTCGATCGCCTGCTGGCCCTGGTCGAGCCGGAACTGGTAGCCCGGGTCGGCCGTGAAGTCCGACGCACTGAAATCCTTCATCAGCGAACCGTTGTCGGCGCCGCCGGTGGACAGGCCCAGCAGCTGCAGCAGGCGGTTGCGCGCGGTGTTGCCCGCGTCGATCGTCGGCTGCTGCAGCTCGACGTTCTTGTTGAACATCTCGCGCGCCAAGGCGAGTTCCTCGTCCTTGGTCTGCAGGGCGACGGCGTTGGCGGAGTTGGTCGCATCCTGCTGGGCCTTGGCTGCCTTGTTGGATGTGTAAATGCCGACGCCGGCACCGACGCCGGCGCCGATCAGCCCGACGGCGGCGGCAGAAAGTCCGAATGACATGTCATTCCTCCAGGTGTGCGGCAGCGCGCTGCGCCGCCAGTTGCTTGTTCTTCGGCCGGCCGAGCAAGTCTTCCGCTTTCGACTCGGTCACCAGCTCCACCAGCTTGTCCGGATCCGTCTCGTCGACGGCGAACACGTTCACCCACACAGAGTCTTCCAGTGCCGTGACCGCGTTCTTCATGCCCGGCTTGCAGGTGAAGACGTCGCCGGCGGCGGCGTCGCGCGTGCCGTCCTCGGTCACGATGCGCAGCCGGCCCTTGGCGATGACGATGAGGTGCTCGAGCTTGTGCACCGCTCCGGTGACGACCGTGCCGGCCGGAATTTCCATGCGGCGGGCGATCTGGCCGGGCGCGGTGAAGTGAAACACCGGGCAATCCACTTGCGGCAGGCCGGCCATGGATCCTTCCAGGCGCTCGACCCTGCGGCGCATGGTCCGCGCCGGCGCCAGCGCGCCGCTGTAGGTCACGGTGATCATCATTCCCTCACTTCGAAGCAGATCGGCGCCGACTCGATCGAGTATTCCAGCGCGGCCGCGCGCTTGGACTGCCAGCGCGTCGCGATGGACTGGGCCAGGGCGGCGTCGGCGCCGAACTTCAGCACGAGCTCGTTGGCCACCCCGTAGCCCAGGGCATTGAGCATGTACTGCGGCACATCCGGCTGGGCGAACCTGTCGGCGTCGGCCACGATGCGCTGGTATTGCAGCGTGACGGCTGGCTCGCTTTCTGGCACTGGCCACAGGCACAGCGTCTTGCCGGGGCCGACGTAGAAATGCGTCGGCGTGCCGACAGCGCTGCCGCGGTCGGTCATCTGCAGCCAGTCGGCGTGCGGGATCTGGGACAGTGGGACCTTGCGACCATCGACCAGGTGCCAGGCGACCGGCGAACCGAAGTAGTCGGTCGGCAGCGGGATCGACTGGCCGCCGGTCCAGGCCAGCGCGACTTCGCCCGACAGCTTCGGCCAGGTGTAGCCCGCCAGTGGCAATTCCTTCAGCACGGCGTCGAGCGCGCGCAGGGCAACCTGCATGTCTTCGGCGCCGATCGTCTCGCCGGCGGCGATCGCGCCCAGGTGCTCGAGCGCGTCGGTGCAGATGTCGGCCGCGGCGAGGGTCCAGGCGGTCGACATTTACAGCGCCTCGGACGTGAACGAGTAGCGCGGGATCTGCACCGGGTGCATCTTGTCGTCTTCACCCTTGACGTGGGTGTCGATGACCGAGGATTTCAGGACGTCCAGGATGTGCTCGTCGATCTCGACCGGCACGTTGCGCTTGATCTGCACCAGGCGGAAGTTGTGACCGATGATGACGTCGCCCTTGTCGCCGCCTTCCGGCTCGCTGTGGATGGTGACCTTGAACTTCTTCGGTGCTGCGTTTTCTTTGGCTGCTGCCATGATTTCTCCAATGGAAACGATGAAGGCCCGGCTGCTGGCCGGGCCTTCCTTATTGCGGGTAGCGCTTGCGCGCCCGGGCTATTACGCGCTGGCCAGCGTTTCCAGGCGCAGCATCCAGGCTTCGTTCAGGATCTTGGTGGTGGTCATCGCCTTCCAGCCGACCGACGAGCGCTGATTCAGCGGGTCAGCCGAACCGCCCGAACCCAATTCCTTGACGATGGTCTGCATCGCGGCGCCGGCCAGCGGGCAGACGCCGTAGGCGTTGTCGGCCAGGATCAGGGTCGCGTACACGTCGTTCTTGCCGCTGCCCGAGGTCTTGAAGCCGGCCGTGGTCGCGGCGGTGGCGTCCGGGAAGATCTTGCAGTTGGTCGACGACACGAAGCGGATGTTCTTGTAGGAACCGATCTCGTCTTCCATCACCGATTCCTTCGAGCCGTAGTCCGACACGGCGCGGTAGCCCGGGATCTGCTCGAGGTCGAATTCGACGTCCGGGTGCACCAGGGCGATGAAGGCCTTGCGCACTGCGCCAGAACCGACCTTGTCGGAGCCTTCGATCTCCGGCTTGATGAACTTCGCGTTCTGGTTCTTGAGGAAGCGGATGACCTTGTCCAGGTCGGCGGCGGTGATCTTGTTGACGACCGCCGCGCGCGAGGCAGCGCCGCCGGCGTAGGCGACGTTGGTGCCGGCCACGAGCACGTCGCGGCGCACCTGGTCGATGGTCAGGCCGGACTGGTCGCCCAGCACTTCGGTCGCCTCGGTGACGACCGGGTCCTGGTTGACCATGTCGACCACGTCGGACAGCACGATGTAGTCGCCGTACTGGGCCAGCGTGGCGGTGATGTCGGTGACGGACAGCTGCGAGCCGGCCGGGGTGACGCCTTCGGTCAGCGGGGTGAGCGCGGCCGCCAGCGCCGAGTAGCGGCGGAACTTGATCTGGTTGCCGTTTTTCTTGGCGATCGGGCGCTTCTGGCCGTAGCGGCCGTGCACGTCGGCGGGGACCGCGCGGGTCAGCAGGTTGCGGTCATAGAACGCCTGGGTGCCCGGCGCGACTTGCGAGGTGGTGGTAGTTGCCATGTAAAACTCCTATTTAATAGCCTTTGACGCGGCGCACTTCCTTGGCGAAGTCGGCGTCGCTCATGCTCTGGATGCGCTTCACCTCCGCCAGCTGGGCATCCTCGGGGGCGCGCGCCACCGACGACGCGCCCGGGCTGGGGACGCTCATCGCGGATTTTTCCTGCTGCCGGGCCGCTTCAGCTGCGAAGCGCTTCCCGACCTGGCGTTCGTGGAACGCCAGTTTTTCCTGCGTGATCACACGAACCACTTCCAGCGGATCGCCCGCGCCGTCGCCCAGGCCTTCCCAGGCTTTGGCGATCGACTGCTGCAGCTCTTCCGGCATGTCGGTCGAGAACGCGTCCGGGTGGACTTTCTCGATAGTCGACTGGAAGGCTGCGGCGCGCTCGGCCGCCTGGTGTTGCGGGGTCGGGTCGCTGGCGACGTAACGGATGGCGTCAGCCAGGTCCGGATTCGCATCCAGGATGGCCGGCTTGGCGGCGTCGCGTTCGCGCTGTTCCTGCGCGCGGCGCAGCGCCGCGGCTTCCTGGGCGGCGCGGGTGAACGCCACCTGGTTGTCGCGGGCCATCTTCTCCGCACGGTCCGCGCGGGCCAGCGCTTCGGCGAGCGGATCGGCAGGCTTCGCCGGCTCGCCGCCGGGTGCTGCGTCGGCGGGCGGATCGACCGGCTTGTCGGCTTCGGCGGCCGGCGCCGGGTCAGCAGCAGGTGCCGCTGCGGGCGCCGTTGCCGGTGCCGCAGGTTCTGGCGCCAGCGCGAAGCGGCCATCAGCATCGCGTGCGGTAGTGCCCTGGCCGGGCGCCGCATCGAGTTTCGCTGCCGCTTCGTCGTACTGGCGTTGCCATTCTTCTGGATCGAGGTTGTGTGACATTTGTGCTCCGTATGGGGCGCGTGCGCGCTAATCCACGTTTTAAAGTGCCGAGCCCTCGTCGGGTAATTCGGCGGCGAGAATGCCGTCGCGCTCGGCTTCGAGCGCTTCCGGCAAATTCATGAGGTCGCGCAGCGCCTTGATGCGGCCGCGCGTTTCCTCGTTGTTCTGGATGACCAGGCGCTCGATCTCGCGCTCGGTCTGGGCTTGCAGCTCCGCCAAAAAAGAAGGCCACCCGGGTCGGATGGCCAGCAGCGTCGCTTCGATCTGTTCGGTCCGTGTCATGGTTTGCCCGGTGCCGGCGCGGCGAACACGCGTGCCTCAGCGTGCTGCTCGGCCATGATGTTGTTGATGGCCTTGTACTCGGCCGCGTTGCTCACGCCGCGCAGCAGCGCCGCAGCGGTTTCCCTCTCGATCACATCGATGCGCGCCAGGATGGCGGCCCGGGTGACCAGCGGGGACAGGATTGCAGTGTCGAGCCGGTCCATCGGATTGCTTTCTGCCGCTACAGCGGCTGTTCGGTCATGGGCGGCTGCGCCAGGTCGGCGCCCGGCAGGCCTGGTTCCACCATTGGCTCCATGTGCTCAGTCTCCACCTGGTCGGGCGGCAGCTGGTCCAGCGGCATGGTCATGTGCTGCTCGGGCATGGCCTGTTCGGCCGGCGCTTCCGAGGCCGCCGGCTCGAGCGGCGCCGGCTGGGTCAAGATGCTCATCAAGGTCTGCTGCACCAGCTCGACGATCTGCTCGGGCGACATGGCCGGCGCGATCACCTGCATGCGCTTCGTCTCGGCGTCGTACGCCTTCACCTGCAGCTCGCCATCCTTGTTGCCAGCGGCGGCCTCGAGTTTCTTCACCTCGTCGTGCGCGTTGTTCAGCGCGTCCCCCATGGCCTTGATCTGCTCCTGCAGCGCCTGCATCTTCTGCTGGACCTGCGGTGGCAGGTTCTGCCCATCCTCGTCCTTCAGGATCGGGCTTTCGCGGCCGATTTCCATCACGTCCCAGGTCTGCTCGAGCAGCTCGCGCGCATCGACCAGCGGTGCCGTTGCCGGATTGGACAGGGCAAAGTCGGCGAACGCGCGGATTTTGTTGGTCAGGATCTCCTTCTGCATGAAGCTGGCGGTGCCGGTGGCATGCCATTCCATGAACGAGGTCTTGCCGAACTGCTTGATCTGGGCCCATTTCTCGGCGATCGCGTTGCCGTGGATTTTCCGGACCGTCTCGACGTCGAGGTATTTCAGGTTCCAGGCAATGGTGCGCTCGACGATTTCCTCGATCCACATGTCGTCGACGTTCTGGATCACTTCCTTGATCGGCAGCGACGATGCCGACATGATCATGCTGATGCCGGTGGCCGTCTTGTTCAGGTGGCTGCTATCGTCGCCCTGGGTGTATTTCGTGATGCCGGTGTCGTCGTCGCTGAACTGCTCGCTCATCCCGATCATGTCGCGCCAGCCGTCGGTGATGTCCGGCTCGACGTGGTGGATGATGGCGGTCTTGCGCTCGTCCGGAGACAGGTTCGGCTTGAACTGGTACACCTTGCCCGGGTATTTCCGGAAATCCTCGGTGGCGGCGAACTTCGAACGGTCCACGCTGGCGGTGCCCAGCAGGGCCATGCCCTTGCCCTCCATCACCAGGCGGAACGCGGCGTTCACCACCTTCTGGTGCGGCGCATTGTTCTCGGCCACGCCCACGCCCCACATTTCGTGCTCGACCGCTTCATAGACGGCGCGCATGCCGGCGCTCTTGCCCCGGTAGGGCGACTCGTCGACCTTGACCACTACGCCGCCGGCCATGATCACGACCGCGTCGACCATCTCGCCCGAGCCGGCCGGCGCCGCCGGCGCAGCGTCTTCCGCCGGCGCAGCGCCGGGCATCAGCGATTTAGGGACCTTGCCGAAGAAGCGCGCCACCTTGATCCGGCTGTTCTTGTGCCAGTAGTCGACGTTGGCGCGCATCTGGCCCGCGTGTTCGCTGCCGCCGGTCGCCACGTTGTCGCCGGGCGCCTGCAGGGCCAGGTTGATGTTGGTGTAGCGCCTGTCGTTCTTCCAGGCCGCAACCGTATGCGGCGACTCCATCGTCGCCCAGAACACGCCCAGTCCCGAGCCGAGGTCGCGCGCTTCCGGATCCGGGAACACGTCGAGCGTGTTGGCCAGGTCGAAGTAGGGTACGTCGAACTCGTATTTGTCTTCCACCAGCTGGGTGACGCCCAGGCTGTTGTCGGCGCGCGTCTCGACCAGGGTCTCGGTGCGCACGAACGGCCCGAACATGAAGCCGGTGCCGTAGGTGGCCAGTGTGTTGACGCCGGTTTTGAGCAGCGCCTTCAGGCCCATGCGCTCGAACTGCTCGGTAAGGATGTCCTCGACGGCGTCGGCGAACGGTGCCAGCTCCTCGTTCGTCGGGCTGGTGTCGAACGGCAGCTTGCCCGAGCCGAACAGCGCATCGTTGATCTTTGCCCGGGCGGCGCGCACCTTGTTGCGGGTCGACCCGATGAACAGGCCGGCCGCCTTCTTCGCGCGCGCGGCGCCGGTACCCTTGGTGTCGTCCTCGCGCGGGATGCGCATGACGTCCTGGTAGCAGTCCAGCATCTTGAGCTCTTGCGGCTTGCGCGCCTGCTCCCAGCCGGTCAGGCGGGTGTGCAGCAGGTCGGCCAGGGCCATGTGGTCTTGGAGTGGGGCAGTCATCAGAAATAAAGTCCGTCTTCGTCAGGCATTGCCTGGGCCAGCTCGGCCATGTTCTCGGTGTCGCGCTTCGCGATCGCGTAGCGCCGCATCATGTAGGCGTAGCGGGTCGCACTCATCAAGTCGTCGCGGATCTTGACGATCTTGCCTTTCTCGTCGCGGTGGTACTGCAAGAATTCCTCGAACCAGTCGCGCAGGCCTTCGAAGACCTTGAACTTCCCGGCAAGCATCAGGTCGCGAATCTCCATCAGCCCGACCTCGACGCCGTTGCCGCCGTCCGGCCAGGTGGCGTGTTCGGCCAGCATGGTGAAGCCGGCGTCGCTGTAGTACGTCTTCAGCTCGATCGCGCTTCCCTTTTCGGTCTGCAGCCCGTCGTGCGGCCAGGCGGTGGGCACGCCCTGGGCCCAGACCTTGACTGCGCCCCAGGCCTCGATCGGCTTGGCCAGGCTCTTCTTCCAGGCCCGGGTGACGTAGATCACGTCGTTGTCGCGGTCCCACGCCAGCTGCACGTGCGCCTGCGGGTGGTCCCAGCCGAAGTCCATGCCGTCGATGAGCGCCCAGTGCCGCGGGATATCGAAGGCCTTGCAGGTGACAGCGTCTTCCGCCAGGTCGTAGATTCGTCCGTGGCCCAGCATTGGAACCCCTTTCGTTCGCATGTCCCGCTGGTAGGCGGGGTAACTGGCCAGCAGGCTTTCCTTCGCCTGCTGGCTGAGGTGGGGCGCATCGTCCCAGCCCTTCTGCATGTATTTCTGCGCCGGCGCCGGCGAATCCATGAACTGGATGACCAGGTCGGTGCGGCCATTCTCCGGCGTGAAGGTCAGGATGCCGCGGCCGCCGCGCCCCTTGTCGCCGGTCGCGGTTCGGGTCAGCACCTGCGGGAAGATCTTGTCGTCGCGCGGCTCCTCGTCGATGTGGAACCAGTCCACGCTGTCGCCCATCAGGGCGTGCTGGCCCTGCGAGTAGGACCAGAACTGGATCGCCGCGTCGCCGCCCTGGATGTCGCCGCCGCCGACCTGGCGGATGTAGACCGTGCGCAGGGCGTTCGGCGTGCCGGCCATCGACTCGTAGTCCTTGATGTGCTCGGGCGGCACCAGGCCGCCGGCGAACTTCGTGCCATCCTTCTTGCCGACGATCGGCTCCTGCAGCAGGTCGCGCGTCTTCTCGCCCGAGTAGCCCAGGCACCAGATCAGCGGCGGGTGCTCGAAGATGTGGCCCTGCCAGCCGGCCGGGTAGTCACCGAGCGCGTGCACCGCATCGAGGTAGGTGCCGGTGTAGGTCTTGCCGATCCGGTTCGCGGCGATCAGGCACACCTGGGTGTAGATCGCCGTGTTGGCGTTGAATTCCTGCTGCCACGGGTACAGGTTGGCGTGCAGCGTGCGGTAGCGGTAGACGAAGGCGCGCCGCTTTTTTTCCTCGAGCAGGAGGAGCAGCCGCTCCTTCTCAGCTCGAGTGGTTGCTGTCATGGGTTCACGGTGAATGCTATTGGGTCGGAAATCAGGCGTTTCGTGCTGTCGGTGTAGATCACGCGCGCGACGTAGTCGCCGGGCTGGTTCAGGTCGCCATCCTTGAAGGTGTACGTGCAGTACTTCTTCGCGGCAAATGTGCCCATGTCCTGGGTGACCAGATCGACCAGGCCGACGACGGCCGGGCCGGCGAGCTTGCTGCCGTCCGGGCGCGCGATGTCCATCTGTACCGATGTCGCCGCCGACAGGTCGTAATTGACGTTCACGTCGTAGGCGATGCCGTATTCGCCGACGTTGGGGTTCTTCATAGCAGGTCCGCTGTTTGTTGGATTCGGTCGGGCCCGAGATCGGCGACGCCGCGCACGGCGCTCAGCCGCATGATCGTGGCGTCGTACATGTGCGGCGTCACGTTGTTGGCCTGGGTGATCGTCGGCGCATAGCCGCGCAGCTGCAGGGTCGACGGCACTGCGGCGCCGGCCGGGATGGTCTGGCTTGCCCCGCGCGTCACCGTTGGTGCATGCCCGGTGATGGTGAGGGCCGCCGGCGCCAGGTCTGTGTTGCGCGCCGCGGTCTGGCTCACGGCCGGCGCGTAGCCGGTCAAGGTCAGGCTCGCGGGCGCGGGCGGAATGGTCTTGGTCAGGCCCTGGGTGATGCTGGGCGCGTATCCGGCAATGGTCAGGCCTGCGGCACCAGGTGCGGTGTCGGTCGTGACGCCGCGCGCCACGCTCGGGGCGAACCCGGTGATCGTGAGTGGACCGGCGCTGGGGGCAATGGCTGTGTTTGCCGCCGCCGGAACCTCTTCCTCTTCGTGCGGCGCCAGGAACAGCTGCCAGGGGTTCGCCGAGAACTGCTTGATCTCGTCGGCGGTCGGCTCGGTCGGTGTGAGCACGCGGCCGGCCATGAGCGTATCGCTTGACGATGTCCAGAACTGGGCCTCGACAAACGCACCGCAAATCATCGTCTCGGCCGGGTAGCTGACTGGTGGCTGCGCCACGAATCGCACCATGCGTCCGTTGCGCCAGAACTCCATGCCCGTCTGCCGGCGTACCACCACCAGCAGCGTGAGTTGACCAGGCGTCAGCGCCTCACCAGCACTTGTCACCGTCGGCCAGTTGTAGACCGCACCCCAGAATGAATAGTCCGAATCCGATCTGTCGCCCACCGTGCCGGCGATACCGATCTGGTTCGCGTTCGACCCGGTCAGGAAACCCGGCGAGGTGTTGCTTCCGGATGCAAACGCGTCCGCAGCAGGGTAGCCGTACCAGAATTCGACGAAGCTGGCGGTACCAATCGCCGGCAGTGTCTCGGTCTGGATGTAGAAGTTCTTGCGGAACGACCATGCTCGACCGGCCGGGAAGCCCTGCTTGAGAAAGCCGACGCCGGAAGTCGCAAGCGGCTTGGCCGTGGCCAGGTTGAGGTTCTCGGACGCCAGCAGGATGGCCTGCGCGCCGGCCGCGAGCTTGTGCCGGCGATTGAGGCGGGGAGCACCTTGCGGCTGGTAGCGCATGCCTCGCATATCAGGCCTTTGCGAAGAGCAGGTGGCGGAACGTTACGCTGTTGGTGGTGTTGCCATAGTTGAGCGCCCGGACGAACGATGCCGTTGCTGGCAGGTCGATCAGGCCGGTGTTTTCGCTGTTAGCCACGGTGTCGCCGCCACCGGTCCACAAGTCGGTGGCGTTCGTGCCGTTCGCATCGTCGGCCACCTGCAGCGTGAATTGGCCCTGCACGCCAGGCGCGTTCACGCTGTTCTTGACGCTCCAGGCCAGCTGGCCGCCGTTGAGACCGCGTACATCGATCCAAGTGCCGGCGCCGTTCGCTGCCGGTACTGCCTTGGTGCCGCCGGGCGCGATGGCCAGCGCGGCGAAGATGGTGACGGTGGAGCGGGTTGGTGCGGTCATTTCTCAGTCCCATCAGGGTTGTACATCGCCGCCTCGACGTCGGTGCGGGTGACCATCTGCGGCAGCATGGCCAGATTCTTCAGCTGCGCAGCGTGGGATGCGGTCAGCACCGGCACCAGGCCTGTGGTCAGGGTGTCGAACACCGCCTGGATCGTCGGGTCGCCGACGTTCAGGCCTTTGTCCTGCACCAGGGTGAGCATCACGTACTTGACGGTGCTGTTCGTGCTGGTGGCGCCGTTCAGCCGGCTGATGATGTCCGCGCCATCCGCGCATTCCGACAGGATGTTCTGCGCGTTGACGTAGCGGGTCGACAGCACCTTCGGCGGCGCAGCGTTCAGGCCGGCGGCGAGGGCGTCCAGGTTGCGGTTGAGCCGGGCCGGGATCAGGGCCGTCAGCCCGAGGATGCGATCGCGGATGCTAGGCATGATCAGCTCGCGGTCAGCAGCCCCGAAGCGTTCGGGGTCACGGTCAGCGTGTTCGGCGCGGTGGTGGCCGGCACGTCGGCCGGCGCGGAATCGCCCAGGAAGTGGCCGACAATCGGGTTCACCTTGCCGTTCAGCGTACCGGCGTAGTAGATGACGCCACGGCGCCAGGCCGCGATGCCGCTGCCGGTGGCCGTCCACTGGGCTGCGCCGCTGGTGAACTTCACGGTGCCGCCCGTCTGGGTCAGCGACACGCCGGTGAGGGCGACGCCGCCGGCCGTGTAGCCGCCACCGGCGGTGATCTCGTTGCCCGAGGCATCCGCCCAGACCTCGTTGCCGGTGTCGCCGTTGTCCGGCGCCCAGCCGGATCCGACCAGGGCCACTTTGAACTTCGACGCATCGGCGCCGAGCAGGTTGGTAGCGTTGAACAGGTTGAGGCGTGCCCTGTTCGGCACGACGATTGCGCCAGGAGCGGCCATGGTTCACCTTCGAATAAAAAGGCCCGCACGCGGCGGGCAAGTCCCTGGGTTTCGGCCAGGGATGGAGACACTGGAATTGGTGGCCGTGCTGTTCCGGCCTGTCAGAAGCGTCGCGACCGCAGGTGATGACCAGTCGACACAAAGCGGGTTATGCCGCTGCGCTTCGGTATTGCTCGTTACGGATGCGCAGCTGCTGCTGCCTTCGCGATCGCGGCATCCAGTTCTTCATCGGTCATTTGCGCGACCTGGTGCTGGATCGGGCCGCCATTCTTGCCGGTCAGCTCTTGCGTCATCTTCTCGCCGTAGCGCGATGGTTCCCACTTGGCGAGCAGCTTCAGGCGCGTCTCGATGCGCAGCTTCGAGCGGCTGATCCACTCAGTGTTCGGGCGGTCGCCGTGTTCGGTGGAAAGCGTGTCGTGGGTCGTCTCGTCGGCGATGTCCAGGCATTCCTGGGCGATGGCGTCATGGCCGGCCTCGCGCGCATGGGCGATGCGTGCGGCAAAGTCCGGGTCCGCTGCCTTCCAATCGTAGACAGTGCGCCAGGCCGGCATCTTGGGATCGCGGCAGATCTGGCGCAGCGGCTCACCGTCGGCGATGCGCGCGCAGATCTGGTCGGCGACCTTCTTCGTGTATTTGCTGGGCCGCCCGAGCGGCTTCGCCACGGCCTTCTTCGCTGCGGGCTTGCGCGGCGGCTTGGCTGGTTTCTTTTCGCTCATGGTGGTTGGAATGCAAAAGCCCCGCATCATTGCTGAGTGCGGGGCTCTGGTCCGGAGTCGCCGCGGGCTGCCATCAGGCACCCGCGCACGTCAATTTCTGGACGGAATTAAGTTGTAGATGGGAATTTACCGCTGAGATTTCCTACTGTCAAGTGACATATGGAAATTTTACCGCGCGCCAAAATTCGGTTTAGGCTTGCGGTAGAAGGCAATATGGACCAGCATCGCGCCCATAACCTGCTGTCGCACAAGGTGAAAGTCGATACGCTCACCAGTGCTAATTCCAAAATCCCCGGTCCGGATATCCGCTACATACGCGAGCAGATACGGCATCAAAACATGCAGCTCATTACCATTCGCAACAACTCGCACATCTTGCTCCCAGTTCTTTCGCTCAACTTCATCCTTAATATTTTGCGAAAAATTTGGATTGCCGGTCCACGGTTTAATTTCAAAGCGCGCCTTTAAACCCGGTTCTAAGGGAAGATCGACAGTTGCACTCCCCTCGTGCTGGATTGTGAACCACGTTCCAAAAGCCAAATCCTTACCATTAACCTGCACCATTTTGCTCTCCAGTTCTCGTTATACGCGATCCCTATCGCGTTATTTCCATGCTAACACGGCAGATGGCGCTGAACTCAGGCGTTGACTTTAGCGATCTCGGCGGCGGCACGCGTAATCGCTCGGCGAGTGGCGGCATAAGGATCGCCGTTGTACGGCTCTACGATTGCACCCATACCAGCTGGGAGCACTTCGACGCGCCGGCCGCCAACCACGCGATGCAGCACGTCCAGCTCCAGGCGAATCGATAGAGCCAGGGCATCATCACCATGCACTAGCGGGTTCCAGTGGAAAGCGGTTGTGTCGTTGGCGAAGTGTAAGTTCACCCATTCTTCACCGTCGATGTCTTCGACATCCATGGCGCCAAATGCGCGCGCAGCCAGCTCGAGCAACTCGCGGTCGGCAGCTGGGATCGCCCTGCGCGGGCGCGCCGGGAGGTCGTCGACGGTATCGTCATCGTCCAGGTTCATTTCTTCTCCATGGTGTTTTCGACCACGGATTCTATCGCGACTTGGGCGCTCACCAGCAGGCTGTCGAAAAGATCCCGCTTGACGGGGAACTGGAGCACGCGGCAAATCGCCTGCCAAGCGCGGCCGTCGACGTAGTGCATGCGCAAGATGGCCTTTTGCGTGCCGCGCAGCGGATCCAGTGCGCGCTCGATTCGGTAGGCGTCGTCGTCGTCCAGCTGGCGGCGCTCGTTGCTTTGATCCTGGTGCAGGCCGGCCTCGCGCCGCAGCCGATCGCAGAACGCCGCGGTCGCGGTGCGGTTGATGCGGCGGTAGTCGGCGTTGGCCCAGCGGCCCCAGTTCTTGAGGCGCTGGTCGATCTCGCCCATGTCCGGATGCGCGGTATCGTCGCGCCGCCGCGGCTGCGGCTTCACGTAGGGGACCTCGGCGAAATCGTCGTGACGCCGTGCCGGCGCGCCTGCCGGGCGCCAGTTCAGGCTGATCGTGGTGCGGCGGTCGGTCAAGGCAGGACCCTCGCGTAGAGGGCCGCGCCCAGCAGCAGAAGCACGAAGACCATGCCGAGAAGCCACCCGAGGGATAGGGCACCCAAAGTGCCCAGGTGCCAGCGCTCGACTGCGGCGCGGCCGCCATGGATGCCGGCCAGCGTGACTAGCGTGCCGAAAATAATGCCGAGGATGATGTTCATGCCGTTTCTCCCTTAGTTATGTTGCTCAGCCTGCCCGGCGCCTGGCTGGGTATATTCCCGATGATCATTAATCATTTGCATCGCCTTTACCTAAAGGCTGTGTTCCGTAGTGCGCGCCACTTTCGCGCCACCGAATCCCGCTTTTTCGCCAATCACGTCCGCCGCGCGCACCGCCAGGTCGAGGTTCTTCTCGAGGTAGCCGACTGTCGTGGCGAAATTTTTGTGACGCATCACCTTCTGGATGGTCTGGATCGGCACGCCCGACTCGGACAGCAGCGTGGCGAACGTGCCGCGCAGGCGGTGCGGCGTGATGCCCTTGATCGAGCACGCCCGGTTGGCCTGCCACAAGGCCCGGCGCGCGAACCCGGGCGCGAAGGGCTCGCCGCTCGGCTTGGCCACGATCAGGCCCTCGGGGCGGCGCGAAGGCGCCAGGTGCTCGCGCAGCCAGGCCGGCATCGGTACCGGCTCGGCCTCCCGGCCCTTGGTGATGCCGGGCGTGTAGGTCTGCCGCTCCCAGTCGATCCATTCCCAGCGCGCGGTGAGCGATTCACCCTCGCGCAGGCCCAGGCCGAACATCAGGCGCACCGCGGTGGCGATCGCCGGCGCGCGCCTGGTGGTCTCGTCGACGGCATCGAACCAGGCCCGGGCCACGTCCAGCGGCAGCACCGCGCGCGGCCGCTTCTGCACCTTGAGCATCGATACCTTCCAGGGCGCCGCCGGCAGGATCTTGCGCTTCACCGCCCAGAGGGTCAGCAGCTTCAGGATCCGCAGCCAGTGGTTTGCGCTGGCCGGCTTGTGCGTCTCCAGGTGCTTGATGCGCGCCAGCTCGACCTGCTCGGTGGTGATGTCGCCGATCGGCACGTTGCCCAGGTCGTACATGTGCAGCCGGCGGAAGGTCTCGACGCTGCGGATGTGCGCGCTGCTGGCCACCGGCCTGTGGACAACTACCCACGCTGCGGCCAGCTGGTCGAGCATCGGTACCGGCTGGCCGCCGTTGGCGCGCACCACCGCGGCGTCGAACTCGCGCTTGGCGATCTCGCCGGCAGCCGTCTTGCTGGTCGACCGGGTGCTGCGCTGCACGCGCACCTTGCCCACCTGGAAGCGGTAGTGCCAGATCCGGCCCTTCTTGAAGATGGTCGCGCTCATCCGTCGAACCTCGACGAGTTGCGGCCCTTGCCCGGCGCCGCGGCCGGGGCGCGTCCGCTCCAGTCCGAAAACGAGCACGTCGGGCCATCGAACCGGAGCGGGATATCGCCCAGGCCACCGCCGCGCTGCTTGCGCAGCAGGATCTCGGCGTAGCCGCGCAGGTCCGGGTTTTCCGGGTCGTACATCTCGGGCCGGTGCACCAGCATCACGATGTCCGCGTCCTGCTCGATCTCGCCCGAGTCGCGCAGGTCCGACAGCACCGGGCGCCGGTCGGGGCGTTCCTCGACCTTGCGGTTCAGCTGCGCCAGCGCGATCACGGCCACGCCCAGTTCCTTGGCCAGCGCCTTCAGGCCGCGCGAGTAATAGCCGATCTGCTCGTGTCGCTTTTCTCCCTCGCCGCCCGACATCAGACCGAGGTAGTCGACGATGATCACGTGCAGGCCGTGCTTGCGTTTCCAGGCCTTGGCCTTCATGCGCAGCTCGAGCAACGAGATCGCGGGCGTTTCGTCGAGGCCGAAGCGCAGCGCGTCGATCTTGATGCAGCCTGTGCTCACGCCGGCCCAGGCCAGCTCGTCGTCGTCGGGAATCGTGCCCATGACCTTCCCCAGGTCGACGCGGCCGCGGTTGGCCAGCGCGCGCCCGGCGATCTCCTGGCTTTCCATTTCCATGCTGAATTCGAGCACGCCGTGGTCGACCGCCATGTTCAGGCCGATGTCCGTGGTCAGCGCGCTTTTGCCCATCGATGGCCGGCCGGCGACGATGATCAGCTGCCCCGGGCGGAAGCCGCCGCCGGTCAGCAGCCGGTCGATACCCGGGATGCCGGTCGGGATGGCGTTTTCAGTGCCTTCGGCGCGCCTGGTGATGCCGTCGATGAAGCCGGCCAGCACCTCGCGCAACATCTTCGGCTCGTTGCGCACCCGGCGCTCGGCCAGGGACGTGACCAGCGACTGTACCGCGTCCAGCACCTCGTCCGCGGTCTTGCCCTTCGGGTTGGCGGCCAGGCCATTGATGGTGTCGGCGACGTACATCGTCGCTCGGCGCAGTGCACGGTCGACCACGATGCTGGCGTAGCGGCCGATGTTGACGGCGCTGGGCGTGGTCTCGGTCAGGCGCTGCAGGTACGGAAGGATGCCGGCGTCGATGGCGCCGCCGCGCCCTTCCAGGCTGGCCCAGACGGTCATGACGTCGGCCGGCTCGCCGCGCGCGATCATGCGCACGATTTCGGCGTAGATGACACGGTGGTCCTCGCGGTAGAAGTGCTTCGCGTCGAGGTCACCGACCTGGTCGAACCCGTCGTTGAAGCGCAGCAGTGCGCCCAGGACGGATTGCTCGGCCTCGATGGAGTGGGGAGCGGCGCTGTCGGCGCTGTGGTGGTTCGTCATGCTGCTTTCCTGTGTTGGCCGCCAGTGACGCCGTCGAATCCCTTCCGGCTGATCAGCCAGTCGAACCCGGCGTTTGGCGGTATCGTTGCGTTATTGCGTACCCATGGGAAGAACCGATCGACGAAACCTGGTTTGTCCGAGAACGTCACGAAGTCGCGGATGGCCGCGGCACGCGCCGGCACGAAGATCGCCGTCGATACCACGCCCGCCAGGTCGCCCAAGGCTTCGTTAAACTTCTCGATCACGTCGAGCTCGGCGGGCGAATATTCGGTCTGCACCACGTCGGCCCAGCCCTTGGCGTTCAGCCAGGTTGCCGGATAGGGCACGAACTGCTCGTCGACCCAGGTGCCCGACTCGGCGCGCTTGGCCAGGGCAGCCAGCATTTCGGCCAGCAACTCCTCGCTCGGCTTGAGCTTCGCAAAGGCCTTCTCGGCGACGCCGCGTGACCGCTTCTTCGGGTAGGCGGCGTAGAAGCGCTCGAAGCGATCCGCGATCTGGGCGGCGGTACCCGTCATGGCCCGGCCTGGTTGGCCTGCTGGGGTCTCGCCGTCGAGGTCGCGGTCCGCTTGCGGAGCGCAAGATGTTTTCTTTTGGTGGTTTTCTTTTTGAAGGTTGTCTTTTGTGTGTACCGAATCGGTACTATCGACCTGTACCGATTCGGTACTACCTGCGTACTGATTCGGTACATGTACTGATTCGGTACACCCCTGTACCGATTCGGTACTAGCAGGAGCGGGTTTAGTCTGGTCGAGCGACACCCACTTGCGGCGATCCTTCTGGATGCCCACGATCGCGCCAAAGCGCCCCGCGCGCTTCGTGATGACGTTGCGCTGGGCCAGCAGGTTGAGCGTGGTGGTGACGTGCGGCCGCGCGAGCTTGCACATGTCGCCGATTTGCGAAGCCGACATGTCATCTTCGGACTTCTGGAAGCCGTAGGTCTTTCGCATGATGGTAAGCAACACAAGCAGTTCGCGCTGCGAGAACCCGCCGCCCAGGATCGCTTCCAGCAGTTCGTTCGCGATCCGGACGAAACCGTCCTCGAGCTGGGGCGTGCTCATTCGTCGGCCGCCCCCATCGTGGTGCCGTCAGGGCCTGGCGCGCATGGGCCAGGCAGAAGAGTGGTGTTCGTTTGCATGCGCTGTCTCGTTGTTGTGGCGGCCCGGTGGCCGGGCCGGGTGCTGGTCAGGGGGCGGCACCTTCAAATCCGGCAATACGCTCACCCAGGATGCGCGAATAGGACGCCATCGCCGCCAGCTGGGCATGCAAGCGGCCCTGTTCGTCGTTTTCAAGCTGGGCGAACGTGGGCGTCTCCATGAATGCCTCGAGCTTTTGCTTCTGCTCGTCGAGGCCGCGCTTCTCCTCGAGCACGCGCACCTGGTGGGGCTGCATCCGGTTATAGGCCGAAGGTACGGTACCTTGCGCGGGACGCCCTGCCGGCGGTTGCGGCGTGGGTTCGGCCGGCTTCGGCGCTTCCAGTGCGGCGCGCACGAAGCAGTCCTTCGCCTCCAGCAGCTTGCGCATGCCGGCGGACTTCTCGGGCCCGTCCGGAAGCTGCTGCTCGAACTGCTGGGCCAGCTCGCCGATTGGTTTGCTGACCAGCTGCAGGGGCGCCGGCAGGTGGGCGAAGGCGAAATACTTGATCGTGGTGGTGGTCATGCTTGAATTCCTGATGTCAGTGGGAGAGGGGACGGTTACTCGACGATCAGCCAGTCCTCGGCCAGCGCATCGCTGCCGCTGGGCGCCCAGGTGCTCACGGTGTCGTCGGCGCCCTTGAGCGCGAGGTAGGCGTTGTATGGCACCATCGCGCCCTCGCCGTAGTGGGCCTTGGCAGCGCCGGTCTGCGCGGGGTAGGCATTGGCCGGCACCAGGTAGACGAACATGCCCTTGCCATTCCAGCCAGCGCGCGCCACGCGCTGGCTGGTCTTCAGCGCCGTGAGTGCGGTGCCGAAGGTCAGGCCCGCAGTCGACGAGAGGCTGCCGCCGGTGATCGGGGCCGGTGTCGGAGCTGGCGCAGCCGTCTCGCCCTCGATGTGCGCCTGGTACGCCTTGGCAGCAGCCAGCACATCGTGGTGGCTGATCAGGCCCGGCGTGCGCAGCGCAAGGTTCAGGGCGTCATAGCGGTCGGTGGCTGCGGTGCGCTTTTCGGGGAAGCCTTCGAGTGTGGTGTTGTCGTTCATGGTGCCCTTTCAGATTGGTGCTGCAGTGGGTGCGCTCGCGCGCGAAATCGTCTCGGCCAGGGCGGGATTCGGCGGCAGGTGCGTCCAATGCGTCACGCGCTCAGTCGTGATCGGCATCGCATCGGCGTAGTGCCAGGTGCCGCCGGCACGGAAGCCGGGCCACACGTCGTCATCGTTCAGCGCCAGCAGTACCAGGGTGTCGTCGTCGGGCAGGCCCTGGTCGACCGGCGTCCAGTTCGCCGCGGCCGTCACGGGAATACCTCGACGAAGGGGAGGGCGTTTGCGGCGCCGCATGCGCGGTGGTGCGCGGCCTCAAGTGCGGCCGCCGAGGGGGATTTACTCTGGTATACAATAGGCATGTTCTCGCCTTTGAAAAAATTGGTTGGACGAAGCCCGCCTCGTACGCGGGCTTTTTTATTGCTGGCTGGCGTCGCCAGCGGCCAGCAGGTCGACCGCCTCGCGCAGCTGCTGGCGCGCGCGGTATTCGGCGCGCTTGGCGCGGTCGCAGCCGCCGATTGCAGCCTTGTCGCGATCGCGCCAGATCCTGGCCCTGCGGACGACCGTTTCGTCGGGAGTCGTCTCTACGTTCTCCTGTTGTGTCATGTGGACCTTCCGTTAGTCGAAGCACGCCCATCCCAGGGCGCGCGGTTTGAAATCGCCCTTAAAGACGCAAACGACGCGAGGTGCCGCCGGCACTGGCCCGGTTTGGGAAGCGCTGCGAATGGCCACGGCATGGCCCTTCGCTTTTGTGCTTCGGATAGCTACGATTGCTGCCGTCGCGATCAATCTTTTCCATCAGTGCTGCGCGGATGAACGGCGCAACTCGGCTGCCGATCCTCGCGCAATGCTTGCGGATCTTGCTGTCCTCGGCCTGGTTGACCGGGACCTTCAATGGGGGCAGGTCACGGATCAGGGTTGCGTCGGTGGTAGTGCTCATGTGTTGTTTCTCCTAGTGGTCGTGGTTCAGGACTTCGGGTGGTGCTGGGCAAGGTGCTGTGGGCAACTGCCTGTGCGCAATATTTGGGGCGCAAAAATGCCGCAGGGTTACTGCGGCTGGGATTCGGGTTGGGATTCGGGTTGGGGTTCGGGTTGAACGGCCAGTTCAGGCCAGTACTGCGACCAGTCAAGCGGCCTCAGTTCCTTGCGGCTAACCTGCCCATCCGTAGCCTTTTCGACGGCCGGGCAGCGCTTGGGGGGCATCATCCGGATGCCCTTCTCAACTTGGTACAGCAGAGCGCTGGAAATGCCAATCTCCCGAGCGAACGCCGCCTTGTTGAGGCCAGTAGTTTGAAGGTAGGTGGTCAGGTTCATAGACCGAACAATAGCAAAGCTAGTAAAAAAGTGCAAATGCTATTCGTAGCAATGCTCGTTGATAGAAGTAACTACAACGTTATGCTCCTGCAGATGAAGAAAGAAAAAGTTTTGGAAGAGTGGCAGATTGCCGACGCTCAGCGCCTGCGTCAGTTATTTGATGCTCGGCTCGAAACCGTCGCCGAAGGTAAGCTGATTTCGCAGATGGAATTCGGTGCCAAGTACGGGATCGGCAGCCAAGGCATGGTGTGGCAATATTTGAATGCTCACCGCCCTCTGAACATCAAGGCAGCTGTTGCGTTTGCGCGCGGCCTCGGGGTGTCGGTGACCGAGTTTAGTCCGACACTGGCGCAGCAGATAGGGGAGGCGTCTGGAGTGGCTCAGGATATGCCGAAGATCGGCCTAGTGGTGCAAAACTCGGAACAGCATCTTCAGTGGGTGACGGAAGAGGAGATGAGGCTTTTAGACAAGTTCCGCGCTTGCGCACCAGGAGAGAGAGCACATGCCATGGTGTTTGTCGACTCACTGCCGAAAGCGGTCTTTCCCAGCCAACTGCGAGACAAGGCTTAGCGACGGGGCCTCACGGCGCGGGAACGCGCGTGCCATAGCCTGCATCGCGGTCAGGGTGTTCCGTTGGCAGTCATCACTCATCTGCCTGTACGCGTTCAAGACCAATTGTTCTTCGTCAATTTGATGATAAGGCTGACTAACCACGTTGCTCTCCTTACTGAAGCGTTGCTTTCGACTTTACGGATTTACCCGATAAAAATATCACAGATTCAAAACGGGTGACAGCTTGTCCTGTCAAAAGTACTGTATGTTCATACAGTATATGTCGGTAATATAGCAGAGCCATACCTTTGGAGGAAGTGCTTGAAAAAATTGATTTTGTTGGCAGTTTTGATGACCCCGGGAATCTCTTTGTGCCAGGTGGTCACGGCGGCAAATTCGGTATCGTTCCAGCCACTGATTACTCGAGACGCTGAGGGCTTTTCAAGATGCGGCGTTCGTATTGTCGTCGCGTCGATGGAAGAGAGCCAGAAGTCGATTGCATACGATTTCAGTATCACTATGGCCGACGACACCTTCAGTCTGATGAAGGCGGGTGCGTACAATGTGCCGTTCGACCGGCGTTCGGGCTGGGACATCACAAAGATGAAGCCAAGACTTCCTGCGCCAGACTCGTTTTGGATAGCTAAGAGGGATGACGCGGCAACGTTAAAGCCGACGAAGTATATGAAGTCAGAAGATCCAGGCTTTTCCATGGGTGGAGCCGATGGATCGATGGCCGCGAAAATTTTGTGGGCTATTGCCAAGCAAGAGCCTATGCAGATTTCCCTTCACTACAATGGATCGAAGTACGATGACGTGGTTGCGTTTCAAGCAAGTCTGAGTACTGATGATCGCGCTGCTTTCGATGCGTGCTTTGCGGGCATGTACAAGAGAATGTTGAGCAAGATGCCAAAGCAGAAGTAGAGCTTCGTCGCTGTTGGAAATTCACTCGGCCGCCCTCGCGGCCAAAAAAAATAGCATTCACTACTAGCAAAGCTATTGCAGGTATTAACTAGCAATGCTACGATCCACTCCATCGCAACCGAGCTCAGCACCCGCTGGCCGGCGAACTGGAGACCTGCATGAAGCCCTTCCGCATCAAAGCCAAGCGCGTCGCACGCCGCCTGGTTCGCAAGCTGGCCAAGCCGGCCGCGCTCTGGATGATCGAGCGCCAGCTGCGCAGCAGCGCCGCCCGTGAAGCCGACGTCATCACCGCGCGCGGCATCAACGTATCGATGAGGCAGTACGAACGCAAGCGCCAGGTCGACCTGATCGCGCGTCGCAACCTGGTGCGGGGGTGGTGACCATGCTGCGCTTCCTGCTGCTGTACCGCATCGAATGGACCGATCGTCACCCGGGCCTGGTGTTCGCCGCCATGGGCGTGCTGCTCGTGCTGGAACACGTGCTCGAGCAGGTGATGCCATGACGACCGCCAAGCAGATCCGTGACCTGGTCATTTCCTGCGCCGATGAGGCGCTGAAGGAGGTGCCCGAGGGCGTCAACTTCCGCGCCCGCACTTTCGCCGCGTTCCTCGCCGGCTCGCTGGCCGCATGCCAGGAAGACCAGATGGTGGTCGCGCTGCGCAAGCTGCTGGCGCCGGACCCGGTGGCGCCGGCGCCCCATGACCCTGCGGGAGCGCGGTGATGGGCGATACCAAATTTCCACTCGACGCCCACGCGGCGGTCGCCTTGCACAGCCTGCTGCGCCGCCTGCAGGACGACCACCAGCGGATGGAACCGCACCACGAGGACCTGTGCCCGCTGTGCCGGGACACCGAGCGCGCGATCGGCCAGCTGGCCAAGCACCTGCCGGCCGTCGACCTGGCGTGCCCTGGCTGCTGCGCCGAGCCCGGCGAGCCGCATGCCGGCACCTGCCCGGGTCGGGACGGCCGCTGCCCCGGGTGCGCCGCGTTCCCAGGTGAAAAACATCGTGAATATTGCCCAGTCGGGCGAAGCGGAAGCCGCTTCCGGCTTTCGGAAATCGGGCACGCCAGTGCCTACCAACCACAACAAGGAGAAACCATGGAACACCAAGACCAAATCCTGCTCGCAACCGCAACTATGCCGGGCGATATCGGCGACACGATCGGCGGCGGCTTCTTTGCCGGGCGCATCCTGCTAGGCGGCGTCGTGTACGGCCTGGTGGTCGCCCCGAAAGCCGAGGGCGAACGCACCGACCTCGCCTGGCTCGATTCGGAAGAGCGCGTCGTCGGCGCCGACAGCTACAGCGACGGCCGGGCGAACACCATGGCCATGGCCGCGGCCGGTAGCGAGCTGGCCAACTGGGCGCAGGGCCTGGACATCGGCGGCTACACCGACTGGCACATCCCGAGCCAGGACGAGCTCGAGATCCTGTACCGCAACCTGAAGCCGACCGGGCGCGCCAACTACCTGTACGGCCGCAACGGCGTGAACGCCTCGGCCGTGCCGCCCACCGTCGCCTACAGCCGCGACCTGCCGGCCCAGACCTCGGTGCCCGGCTTCGCCGAGGGCGGCGAGCAAGCCTTCGCCGGCGAGTGGTACTGGTCAAGCACGCAGCACGCTGCCAACGACTACTGTGCCTGGTTCCAGGACTTCAGCAGCGGCATCCAGGGCAGCAACGACGAGTCGGCCGAGCTCCGCGCCCGCGCGGTCCGCAGATTCGTAATTTAACCCTTCATCCATTTTTCGGAGTCGAGTATGACCCCCACCACGCTCGCGGCCATCGAGGCCGCACACCAGAAACTCACGGTCGAGCACCAGAACCTGGCCGAGATGATCGCGGCCTTCAAAGCGCAGCCGCTGCGGGTCGTCACCATCCAGCAGGTGCAGATCCAGCTGCAGCCGGGCGAGCACTACGCCGGCATCCTTCTGGACGAAGATGGCGCGCCGGCGCACCACCTGATCCTGCTGCCGGGCGACGTCGACGGCGTCACCTGGGACAGGGCTAAGGTCTTCGCGGCCGAGGCCGGCGGCGAGTTGCCGACGCGGCGCGAACAGGCACTGCTGTTCGCCAACCTGCCGGGCCAGTTCGAGAAGCGCTGGTACTGGTCGAGCGAGCAGCACGCTGCCGACGACGGCTATGCCTGGGGCCAGACTTCGACGACGGCTACCAGTACAACTACTTCAAGTCGGCCGAGCTCCGCGCCCGCGCGGTCCGCAGATTAACCATTCAGTAATTTAGCTTTTCATCAGCATGGCACTCCACACGCAATTGCCGATTTACAAGGCCGCCTATGACCTCCTCGACGTCGTCACGGACCTTGCCAAGAACATGCCTCGCGATTTCAAGGCATCGATCGGCGGGAAGATCCGCGACGAAGTCGTCGAGATCACGGTCCTGGTCTTCCGCGCCAATACGGCGCGGGAGAAGGGAGCGCACCTGCAAGGGCTCATCGAGCGCCTGCAGGTGGCCGAGCTGCTGCTGCGTCTTTCGCGCGACAAGCGCCTGATCGCGATCAAGCAGTACGCCCGGGCGGTCGAGCTGACCATCAGCATCGGCAAGCAGGCCAGTGGATGGCGCCGCTCCGCAACGTCGCCCGCTTCGTGATGGTCACGGCCACCATGACTGTGCGAACTCTTAATCTGGTCGTGCCGCTGGCCCACAAGGCCACCGCCATGCGCATCGCAGAAACCGCCCGGCAGTGTTCGGGCAGGTCTGGCGCAGTTTCCCCGCTGATCGGCCACCCTGGCCTTCGGCGGGGCGATGTAGATAGCACGAATAACCGCAGCACGCTGCCAACGACGACTATGCCTGGAACCAGAACTTCAACAACGGCAACCAGAACAACAACAACAAGTCGGCCGAGCTCCGCGCCCGCGCGGTCCGCAGATTATCCCGGCCGCCACCATGCTGATTTTTCTTTCGAGGACCTGGTGCGGGCCTACCTCGATTGCCGCAAGACAAAACGCAATTCCGCCAGCGCCGCCGCCTTCGAGCAGGACCAGGAACGCCAGCTGGCGCGCCTGCAGGGCGAGCTGCTGGACGGGACCTACCGGCCCGGCCGGTCGATCTGCTTCGTCGTCACGCGCCCCAGGGCGCGCGAGGTCTGGGCCGCCGACTTCCGCGACCGGATCGTGCACCACCTGCTGTACAACCGCATCGCGCCGCGCTTCTACCGCACGTTTATTAGCGACACCTGCGCCTGCATCCCGGGCCGCGGCACGCTGTATGCGGCGCATCGCCTGGAAGCGAAGATCCGCAGCGCGTCCGAGAACTGGGCACGGCCGCTCTGGTACCTGAAGTGCGACCTCGCCAACTTTTTCGTGACGATCGATAAATCGGTGCTGTGGGCCCAGATCGCGGCCCGCGTCACCGAGCCGTGGTGGCTGTGGCTCGCCGGCGTGATCCTGTTCCACGATCCGCGCCAGGATTTCGAGCTGCGCGGCGATCGCCGGCTGATCGACCTGGTGCCGCCGCACAAGCGCCTGCGGAGCCAGCCCGACCACCTCGGCCTGCCGATCGGGAACCTGTCGAGCCAGTTCTTCGCGAACATCCACCTCAACGCGCTTGACCAGTTCGCGAAGCATCGAGTAGGGGCGCGCCACTACGTGCGATACGTGGACGACTTCATCCTGCTGCACGAATCGCCCGAGTGGCTGAATGCCGCTCTGGCCGGGATCGACGACTTCCTGCCGGCGCGGCTGGGCGCGCACCTGAACCCGGCCAAGACGATCCTGCAGCCCGTGGCGCGCGGCGTCGACTTCGTCGGCCACGTGATCAAGCCCTGGCACACCAGAACCCGTCGGCGCACGGTCGGCCAGGCCGTCGAGCGGATCCGCACCGCTGACCTGGTCGACGTGCACGCCACCGCCAACAGCTACTTCGGCCTGCTGCGCCAGGCCAGCAGCAGCCATGCCGATCGGGCCAAGCTGGCGCGCGCGGTGCTGCGCCGAGGACATTGCGTCAACCAGACTTTCACCAAAAGCTACCGGAGAACGACATGACCAGAATGAACGAACCCATGCTGGACACCCAGGATGAGCCATTCGACGTTGCCGTCTATCGACACCACATGCTGCTGCTCAAATCAGCGCATTGCTGCAGGCCGGTCCTGTATCGCGGGCTGCACCAGTTTATCCACACGCTGACGATGTTCCAGGATGGCGGAAATCTTGGGATGACGGTCTACCTGGCGGGGATCCCTGGCGGGATCGACTGCTCGGAGATCGAGATCAAGCCTGCGGCACCAGCACTGGCGGCTGCGACATGAAGCTCCAGGTCAAGGACTCTGGTGCCTGGCGCAACGTGCTGGTGTTCGACGAAGCGCGCCAGGGCGAGGTCGAGGCCGCTGCCGCCGAGTTGCTGCGCGCGGCAGGATGCGCGAAGACGGCGATGCGGATCTGCGAGGGCGACCAGGTGCTGGCGCGCTGCGAGCCGCCGGCGTGCGCCTGGAGGGCGGCATGACCAAGTCGAAAGGCATCAACCGTTCGAAAGCCGTCTGGACCAAGGGCCAGGTCGAGACGCTGCGCTCGCTGTACCCGAACTTCAAGACCGAAGACGTTGCATTCATGCTAGGCCACTCGCTCGAGGCGACGTACCGGAAGGCGAACAGCTTGGGCATCAGGAAGACGGACGCCTTTCTGGCAAGCGGCTGCGCAGGCAGGCTCGACGGGATCCGCGGTGGGGCGACCAGGTTCCAAAAAGGGATCGTTCCTTGGAACAAGGGAGTGAAGGGTGCTGCAGGTGTGCAGCCAGCCTGTCGCGCCACCCAGTTCAAGCCGGGCCAGTCGCCGGCGAACACGCTGCCGATCGGCAGCACAAAGTTCGACAAGAGCGGCGTGCTGCTGCAGAAGGTCAGCAACGCAAAAGGCAACAACAGCGCGCGCTGGCGCGCCGTGCACGAGCTGGTCTGGATCCGGGCGAATGGGCCGGTGCCGGCAAAGCACATCGTGGTCTTCAAGCCGGGCATGCGCACCAACGTGCTCGAGGAAATAACGATCGACCGGGTCGAGTGCATCAGCCTGGCCGAGAACATGAAGCGAAACACGCGGCACAACCTGCCGCCCGAACTTAACCAGGTGGTGCAGCTGCGCGCGGTGCTCACCCGACAAATCAACAAGAGGATGAAACATGGCCAAGAAGAACATCGATGACTTGCGTGATCTGCTGTTCGAGACGATCGAGGGCGTCAAAAGCGGGAAGCTCGACATCGATCGCGCGAAGATGATCGGCGACCTGTCCCAGGTCATGGTGAACTCGGCGAAGGTCGAGGTCGAGTATGCGAGGGCCACCGGCCAAAAGGGCAGCGGCTTCCTCGAGCAGGCCGAGCAGCTACCACCTGGGATTACCGGTATCCGCCAGCACAGGATCCAGGGCTGATGACGGCGACATTCGAACAGGCCCGCGCCATCTACGGCAGCGACGAGCAGATGGCGCGTGCGCTGTTCGAGCAGCTGACGATCGCGCGCCTCGATCTGGAACTGCAGCAGGCGCTGCGCCGGCGCGCCGAGGACAAGCTGCAGATGCAATACGCACTTACAAGGAAGCCCCGAGGGGCGGAAGGAACGACATGACGAATAGCACGATCAAGACCTGGCGCGAGCGGATCGGCGCCGGAGAAGACTTTCCGATGCACGTGCCGTCGTGCGTCGAGCGCGCGATGATGAACGAGATTGCTGAGCTGCGCTCGCAAGCTGACCGCCAACTGAAGGGCAAGAATGCCGCCGAGTGGTATGTCGCTTACTGCGAAACGTCGGAGAAGCTGAAGGCGGCGGAAGGCTGCATCCAGCGTTACAAGAACCTGGTAGGGACACTGGAGCAAGGTGGCAATCAGCTGCCGTCGACGGGAATGGATTAGGGGAAATCGAATGCTGCGCTATGTGACAATTCCGAAATTTTCGGCCGAGTCCGGCTATACCGAGGACGCCATCCGGACCAAGATCCGCGACGGCATCTGGCCGGTAAACGACATATGGATCAAGGCGCCCGACGGGCGGATCCTGATCAGTACAGAAGGATATGAGAAATGGGTAGAGACGGGCGGGGTGTTAAGGCTGCGTCGGAAAGCAGTATCGAAATCAGCTTTATGTATAAAGGTGTCCGGTGCCGGGAAAGGGTCCCCCTCAAGCCCACGCCCGCTAACCTGAAGCGGGCTGAGCAGCACCGCGCGGCGATCCAGCACGCGATCGCCGCCGGCACCTTCGACTACCGGGCCTCGTTCCCGGAATCGAAGATCGCGGCCCGCTTCCACGAAGCAGAGGCGGAACCAGGCGAATTGACGCTCATCGGCGACTACCTGGACAAGTGGCTAGACGAACAAAAGCTTGAGCGCAAGTCCAGCAGCTACGACAGCTACCGCAAGATCGTGATGGGCAAGCTGGATCCCTGGTTCGGTAAGCTGACACTGTCGGAATTCAAGCGCAAGCACATGCGCGACAAGCTGGTCGCATACCCGGCTGGCAATAAGACCTTGAGCAACATCCAGAGCGTGATGCGGGCCGCCTTGGAGGCCGCCGTCGATGCCGAGCTGATCGAGGTGAACCCGCTGTCCGGGTATACATATAAGAAGAAAAAAGTGCTGCAAGTGGCGGAAGACGAGATCGACCCATTCGACCGCGTTGAGCAGTCGGCCATCCTGTCGGCGCTGGAAGGGCAGGGCCGCAACCTGATCCAGTTCGCGTTCTGGACCGGCCTGCGCACGTCGGAGCTGGTGGCCCTCGACTGGAACGACATCGATTTCCTGCGCGGCATGGTGCGGGTGTCGAAGGCGCAAACCCAGCATTCGGACGGGCCCGAGGTTCCGAAGACGGATTCCGGCCGGCGCGAGGTGAAGCTGCTGGCGATGGCGGTCGAGGCGCTGGCGGCGCAGAAAGCGCACACCTACCTCAAGGGGCAGGAGGTATTCCAGAACCCGCGGACCCTGGAACGCTGGACGGGCGACCAGCCGATCCGGAAAACGCTTTGGCAATGGGCGCTCAAGCGGGCGAAGGTGCGGTACCGCTACCCTTATCAAACTCGCCACACGTATGCGAGTATGATGTTGTCGTCTGGCGAGCACCCGATGTGGGTCGCACAGCAGATGGGGCACAGCGACTGGTCGATGATCATCCGGCGCTATGGCCGGTGGATGCCGGACGCCGACGACAATGCGGGCGCCCGCGCGGAAGAGGTCTACGGAAAGAAAAAGGGCGCCGCGAAGATATCCGAGGCGCCCTGATCATGTTGTCATTAAGTTGGCATTCATGAGCCAATTCAGCCCAAAACAACCCCAACTGGTGACTCAATCAAGCACGTAAGTGCTTGATTTCTAACAGTGTACTGGTGGAGGCGGAGGGAATCGAACCCTCGTCCGCAAGCACTCTACAGACAGTTCTACATACTTAGCACTATCTTTTAATTTAACCAGTACAACGGGGATGTGCACCCTGTGTACTAGCGAGTTACCTTAAATTTCGGAAGCAACCAAGTAACCCGGTTGAGTCCTAGCCTCTGTAAATGACTCTACTTGCCTTGCGGCCCACCCCAGAGGCGAGGTAGTGTAGAGCTAGCAGCAATTAAGCTGCGAGTGCGTACGAGTTATCGTTTGCAGTTATTGATTTCTGGATGTATTTACGAGGTAACCAGTCCTCGGTATGCCCTGCGCTGCTTTGCAACCCACGTCGAAACCAGGTCGCCCCCCAACGAAGAAGCTTCATTGTACCCGAAACCGGGCCGGAATGCAGTGAAGCGAGGCGGGCAGAAGTGTGACCAAGTGTAAGTACACTCCAGCCCGCTTGTCGGGACCGGATCAGCGGTTCTGGTTGGCGATCTGGTTGCCCAGCATGCCGCCGCCGATCACGCCGGCGATGGTCGCCAGCTTGCGGCCGTTGCCGCTGCCGACCTGGTTGCCGAGCAGGCCGCCGACCACGGCGCCGGTGCCGATCGCGACGTAGTTCGGTTGCGGGGCAGGGCGCGGGGCCGGGGCGTAGTAGCCCTCTTCACGTACATACTTCGTGTGATGCACGACGCGCGGCTTCGGTGCGGCCTGTTTGACCGGCACTTCCTTGATGATGGTTTCCTTGATCACGGTAGGGGCAGGGGCGGGCGCCGCCTGGGCGACGAGCGCTGCCGGCTGGGCGTACTGGGCCGCAATCGGCTGGGCATAGGCAGCCGGCGCAGCCTGGATGGCTTGCGGCGCGGCCAGCGGCGTACCCTGCACGGCAACCGGGGAAGCGTAGACCGGGTTCACTTGCGCGGTAGCCAGCGGCGCGTTGTCCGGCGCGCTGTGCGAGCTCGGCAGCATGCCGGTGATGGCGGCGGTGCCGGCCAGGCTGACGACGATCACCGATACGGCAGCGGCTGCCATCAGCGGGTGGATACGTTGGGTGGTCTTGATCGCTTCCATTTGTCTGCTCCTGCTACGTTGTGTTGTCGTGTAGGCGTAGATTAAAGGGCGTGACTGTGTAGAGCTAGACGGTTCCCTGTATCAATCGTAAAGATCTGTAAGCCGCACCAAGAAAAAAATTGCAACTAACCGACAATGCGTCGCAAAACACCACCAAAAACCAGCACCCAGCCCCGCAGGGCCAGGCACCATCAAGCGATTCAGGCCGTCACAGCCCCTGCCTGCGCCCCGGCCACCACCTCGAGCAGCGTCTGCAGCAAATGCCCAGGCGTATCGAGCAGGAAATCCGCCCCCCAGCTCGCCGGATCGATGGCGCCACAATAGCCCCAGGCGCAAGCCACGGTCACCATCCCGGCCGCCTGGCCGGCCTCGATGTCGCGCAGGTCGTCGCCGACGTACCAGCAATCCGCCGGATCCAGCCGCAGGCGGCGCGCGCCTTCCAGCAGCGGGGCGGGGTGCGGTTTCGGATGCGGCGTGGTATCGCCGGACACCACGCAGCCCGCGTGCGCCAGGCCGATCTGCGGCAGCAGCGGATCGGTGAAGCGCATCGGCTTGTTGGTGACGATGCCCCATTCCATGCCGGCCGCGCGGATGCCGTCCAGCAGTTCGTTGACGCCGTCGAACAGGGTGCTGTGCTCGGACATATTGGCCTGGTAGCGGTCGAACCATTGCAGGCGCAGCGCTTCGTAGCCGTCGTCGCCCGGCGCCAGGCCGAAGGCGGCGCCGATCATGCCGCGCGCGCCGGCCGAGGCGGTCGGGCGCAGGATGGCGTAGGGCGTCGGCGCGAGGCCGCGCTCGGTGCGCAGCCAATTGACGGCGGCGGCCAGGTCGGGCGCGGTGTCGGCCAGCGTGCCGTCGAGGTCGAACAGGATGGCGCGCGGCGCGCTCAGGCGGGAAGGGAAGGTCATGACGCTCACTGATTACAAGGGCTTGGTGCAGGCCACCATGTAGTTCACATCGGTGTCCTGGTTCAGCGAATAAATCTTGGTCAGGGGGTTGTAGCTCAGCCCCTTCAGGCCATCCACGACCAGGCCGGCGTCGCGCGCGAAGTTCGACAGCTCGGCCGGGGTGATGAACTTGCCGTACTCGTGGGTGCCGCGCGGCAGCATGCGCAACACGTATTCCGCGCCGATCACCGCGAACAGGTAAGCCTTCGGGTTGCGGTTGATGGTCGAGAAGAACACCTGGCCACCCGGTTTCACCAGCGTGGCCGCGGCGCGCACGATGGCGGCCGGGTCCGGCACGTGTTCCAGCATTTCCATGCAGGTCACGACGTCGTACTGGCCGGCTTCTTCCGCCGCCATGTCTTCGGCGGCGATCAGCTTGTAGCGCACCTCGACGCCCGACTCCAGGCTGTGCAGGTCGGCGACTTTCAATGCCTTCTTCGACAGGTCGATGCCAGTGACTTTGGCGCCCTTGCGCGCCATCGATTCGGACAGGATGCCGCCGCCGCAGCCGATGTCGATTACGTTCTTGCCGGCGAGCGGCACGCGCGCATTGATCCACTCCAGGCGCAGCGGGTTGATCTCGTGCAGCGGACGAAATTCCGAGGTCGGGTCCCACCAGCGGTGGGCCAGTTCACTGAATTTCTGGATCTCCAGGGGATCCATGTTGGGCGTCGTGGTAGTCATAGGAGCGAATAATAACGGAATTGGTGCGGCGCGACGGTTGTGGTTGAGAAAAATCGGGCGCCGGCCTTGCCAGGCAAAGTTTCAGGTATAAAAAAACCCCGCCGCAGCGGGGTTCTTCATGCACCAGCTAGACGCTTACTTCTGGGTGCTGCGGGTACCGACCACTTCGATTTCCACGCGGCGGTTTTTGGCGCGGCCGGCGGCGCTGTTGTTGTCGGCGACCGGCTGCTTCTCACCCTTGCCTTCGGTGTAGATGCGGGTCGATTCGACGCCCTTGCCCTGCAGGTAGGTCTTGACGGCTTCGGCGCGGCGCACGGACAGCTTCTGGTTGTAGGCATCGGTGCCGACCGAGTCGGTGTGGCCGACGGCGATGATGACTTCCAGGTTGATGTCCTTCAGCTTGCTCACCAGGTCGTCCAGCGAAGCCTGGCCGGCCGGTTTCAGGACGGCCTTGTCGAAGTCGAAGAAGGCGTCAGCCGAGTAGCTCACCTTTTCCGAGGTCGGGACCGGTGCCGGTGCCGGGGCGGGTGCCGGGGCCGGTGCAGGCGCTTCAACCGGCGGCGGCGGCGGCGGGGCGACGCACTTGCCGTTTTCCAGGCGTTCCGGCTCGACGCACAGCGGCGCATCGCAACCCGGGACCGCATCCGCCGGCGTCCAGTAGCCGGTGCGCCAGCACAGGCCGAAAGGATTGCGCGCGATCACGCCGCGGGCATCCTGCACGTAGGCGCTGTACGGCGTCTTGGCCTGGATGTCGGTGGTCAAGGGCGCATACGGCGGTGCGCTCTGCGCGAAAGCGCTGCCCGCCATCGCGGCCGTGGCTGCGAACATGAGGGTTGCCAATTTATTCATATTTTTTCTTCCTTTCGGTAAAATCTTCGCGTTGCGAAACCGCGCATACAGAGCATTTCCATGGCGCGTTATGTAGGCAGAATATTAACACCTGCAACGTCGCGTTCGTTTCGCATTGTGAAACAAGCAATTAACTTCTGGGCCATTTTGCCACATGCGCCACATCTGCACGACCGGTGCCTGCTCAATTGCGGTGCGTGGGTTTTGGTGCGTTGTTTCTGCGCAACAACGTGTCGTAAGCAGAGCGCAAGCTTGACGAACGTTTATGACAGGCATGTGTCAAACCGACAATTGTGCGAGATTTCAATTCGGGCTCGCTTGCTTTCAAATTGCACTGCTGATATAGCGCGCGTGGTAAAATCGTACGCTTGTACTCCCGATTATTCGCCTGAAAGCAATCGACCAGCCAATGGATCAATTCGCAAAAGAAACAGTTCCAATTTCATTGGAAGAAGAGATGCGCAAGAGCTACCTCGATTACGCGATGAGCGTGATCGTGGGGCGTGCGCTGCCGGACGTGCGCGACGGCCTCAAGCCGGTGCACCGCCGCGTGCTGTACTCCATGCATGAAAGCAACTATGTCCATAACCGCGCGTACGTGAAGTGCGCGCGCGTGGTTGGCGACACCATGGGTAAATACCACCCGCACGGCGACGCGTCGATTTACGACACGCTGGTGCGCATGGCCCAGGACTTCTCGCTGCGCTACACGCTGGTGGACGGCCAGGGCAACTTCGGCTCGATCGACGGCGACAGCGCCGCGGCGATGCGCTACACCGAGTGCCGCCTGGACAAGATTTCCCAGGAACTTCTGGCCGACATCGACAAGGACACCGTCGACTTCCAGCCGAACTATGACGGCAAGGAAAAGGAACCGACCGTCCTGCCGACCCGCATCCCGAACCTGCTGATCAATGGCTCCTCGGGCATCGCGGTCGGCATGGCCACCAACATCCCGCCGCACAACCTGTCCGAAGTGATCAACGGCGCGCTGCACGTGCTGAGCAACCCGGACTGCACGATCGACGAGCTGATCGAACTGATCCCGGCGCCGGACTTCCCGACCGCCGGCATCATCTACGGCGTCTCGGGCGTGCGCGACGGTTATCGTACCGGCCGCGGCCGCGTGGTGATGCGCGCCAAGACCCACTTCGAGGAATATGGCAAGGACGGCGGCCGCGTCGCGATCATCGTCGACGAGCTGCCCTACCAGGTCAACAAGAAATCGCTGCTCGAGCGCATCGCCGAGAACGTGCGCGACAAGAAGCTGGAAGGCATCTCCGACATCCGCGACGAGTCCGACAAGTCGGGCATGCGCGTGGTCATCGAGCTCAAGCGCGGCGAAGTGCCGGAAGTGGTGCTGAACAACCTGTACAAGCAGACCCAGCTGCAAGACACCTTCGGCATGAACATGGTGGCGCTGGTCAACGGCCAGCCGAAGCTGCTGAACCTGAAGCAGATGCTGGAGTGCTTCCTGTCGCACCGCCGCGAAGTGGTCACGCGCCGCACCGTGTTCGAGCTGCGCAAGGCGCGCGAGCGCGGGCACATGCTGGAAGGCCTGGCCGTCGCGCTGGCCAACATCGACGACTTCATCGCCATCATCAAGGCCGCGCCGACCCCGCCGGTCGCCAAGGTCGAGCTGATGCAGCGCGCCTGGGATTCGTCGCTGGTGCGCGAGATGCTGACCCGCACCGAACTGGGCGCGTCCGGCGGTATCGAGGCTTTCCGTCCGGAGCACCTGCCGAAGCACTACGGCATGCAGCCGGACGGCCTGTACAAGCTGTCCGACGAGCAGGCCCAGGAAATCCTGCAGATGCGCCTGCAGCGCCTGACCGGCCTGGAGCAGGACAAGATCGTCAACGAGTACAAGGACGTGATGGACCACATCGCCGACCTGCTCGACATCCTGGCCAAGCCGGCGCGTGTCACGCAGATCATCACGGACGAGATGGGCCAGATCAAGCTCGACTACACCGAGAACGGCAAGGACGTGCGCCGCTCGACGATCGAGCACAACGCCAGCGACCTGGAAACCGAAGACCTGATCACCCCGCAGGACATGGTGGTGACCCTGTCGCACACCGGTTACATGAAGTCGCAGCCGATCTCGGAATACCGCGCCCAGAAGCGCGGCGGCCGGGGCAAGCAGGCCATGGCGACCAAGGACGAGGACTGGATCGACCAGCTGTTCATCGCCAACACCCACGACTACATCCTGTGCTTCAGCAACCGCGGCCGGATGTACTGGCTGAAGGTGTGGGAAGTGCCGCAGGGTTCGCGCAACTCGCGCGGCAAGCCGATCGTGAACATGTTCCCGCTGCAGGACGGCGAGAAGATCACCGTGATCCTGCCGCTGTCGGGCGAGAACACCAGCTTCCCGGAAGACCATTACGTATTCATGTCGACCAGCCTGGGCACGGTCAAGAAGACGCCGCTGCGCGACTTCAGCAACCCGCGCAAGGCCGGCATCATCGCGGTCGACCTGGACGAGGGCGACTTCCTGATCGGCGCCGCGCTCACCGACGGCAAGCACGACGTGATGCTGTTCTCGGACGCCGGCAAGGCCGTGCGCTTCGACGAGAACGACGTGCGCCCGATGGGCCGTACCGCGCGCGGCGTGCGCGGCATGAACCTGGAAGAGGGCCAGAACGTGATCGCGCTGCTGGTGGCCGAGAACGAGCAGCAGTCGGTGCTGACCGCGACCGAGAACGGTTTCGGCAAGCGCACCCCGATCACGGAATACACCCGCCACGGCCGCGGCACCAAGGGCATGATCGCGATCCAGACCACCGAGCGCAACGGCCGTGTGGTGGCCGCGACCCTGGTCAATGATACCGACGAGATCATGCTGATCACGACCGGCGGCGTCCTGATCCGCACCCGCGTGGCCGAGATCCGCGAGATGGGCCGCGCGACCCAGGGCGTGACCCTGATCGCGGTGGAGGACGGCACCAAGCTGTCCGGCCTGCAGCGCGTGGTCGAGACCGACCTGGAAGAAGTCGAGCTGGAACAGCCGCCGGAATAAGTCCCGGCGCGACAGCAGGGAGGGCGCGAGCCCTCCCTTTTTATTTATTGCATCAAGGAGCAAGCATGAACAAACGTCTGGCCGCCTGTATCGGCAGTCTGGTCCTGGCCGCGGCGCCTGCCGCCGCATTCGCATTCGCGCCCGCACCCGCCGTCGACCCCGCAATGGACAAGGCCGTCAGGGAACTGCTGGAGCACCTGCACTACCGTGAACAGGTCGCGGCCACCTTCAAGCAGGGCGTCGCCGCCCTGCCGCAGATGCTGCTGCGCGCCAATGCCCAGCGCATCGACGCCAATGCCAAGCTGACGATCGACCAGAAGAAGGCCGAGCTGGCCAAGGTCGCCAAGGACATCCCGAAGCAGGTGGAAGCGGCCCAGCAGGCGCTGGCCAGCCCGAAACTGCTGGACGACGCGGTGAACGCGGTGGTCCCGATCTATGCCGGCAAGTTTACGCTGGCCGAGCTGAACGAGATCAACACCTTCAACCGCCGCCCGGTGGCCATCAAGCTGCGCAACACCATCCCTGACATCACCAAGGAAACCAACGGCGTGGTGCAGGGCCTGCTGCGCGACCGCGTGTTCTCGCTGATGCCGAAGCTGCCGGCGCCGCCGCAGGCAGCGCAAACGCCGAAGTGAAAACGGCCGGGTAGGGATTTTTTGCAAGATTCGTGCGAAAATCGGGGAGGCCGGCTCGCCATGACGGAATGGCAAGCCGCGCCTCCTTCTCCATCGACCACGCCAAGGATACCCGTGAACACTTCGCTCGCCGCCATCGCCTCCGCCATCGTCTTTGCCTGCGCGCCCGGGTTCGTCCAGGCCGCGGCGCCCGTCGCCTCGGCCGATCCGGCCGTGGTGCAGGCGACCAGGGACATGCTGGCGGCCATGAAGATCCGCGACTCGATGCGCGCCTCGGTGGCGGCGATGGAGCAGCAGATGCCGGCCCAGATGCGCGCCGGCGCCGTGGCCGGCATCAACGACAACCCCGGGCTCACGCCGGAACAGAAGGCCGACGCCCTCAGGAAGCTCGATGCCGGCATCGCCGCCAGCGCCGCCGAGATGCATGTGGTGTTCAGCGATCCGACCCTGGTCGACGACATGCTCGCGGAAATGGTGCCGCTGTACGCCGAGACCTATACGCTCGACGAGATCCGCCAGATGACGGCCTTCTACACCTCGCCGGTCGGCCAGAAGATGCTGGCCAACATGCCGGCGCTGATGTCGCGCAGCTTCGAGATCAGCCAGCGCGTGATGATGCCGCGCCTCCAGAAGGCCATGGCCCGGCGCCAGCAGGCCGCGGCCGCCAATTGAGGGCCGACCGTACGATGACGCAAGTATTCAATTTTTCCGCCGGCCCGGCCGTCCTGCCGAAGGAAGTCCTGGGGCAGGCCGCGAGCGAGATGCTCGATTGGCACGGCAGCGGCATGTCGGTCATGGAGATGAGCCACCGCGGACCGGAATTCATCTCGATCCACGAACAGGCCGAAGCCGACCTGCGCGAACTGCTGGCGGTCCCGGCCAACTATAAAATCCTGTTCATGCAGGGCGGGGGACTGGGCCAGAATTCGCTGGTGCCGCTCAACCTGGCGGGCCGCAAGCCGCACGGTGCCGCGCTCGGCCCTGCGACCATCGACTTCGTGCACACCGGCTCCTGGTCCGGCAAATCGGTCAAGGAAGCGGCGCGCTATGCGAAGGTGAACGTGGCGGCTTCCAGCGAAGCCAACGGTTTTACGGCCGTGCCGCCGCAGGACGCGTGGAAGCTCAGCACCGATGCGGCCTACCTGCACGTGTGCACCAACGAGACCATCGACGGCGTCGAATTCAATTTCGTGCCGACCGTGCAGGGTGATACGCCGATCGTGGCCGACATGTCCTCGCACATCCTGTCGCGCACCATCGACGTGTCGAAGTACGGCGTGATCTTCGCCGGGGCGCAAAAGAACATCGGCCCGGCCGGCCTGACGCTGGTGATCGTGCGCGAGGACCTGCTGGACCATGCGCTGCCGATCTGCCCGGGCGTCTTCAACTGGCGCGCCGTGGCCGACGCCGACTCGATGCTGAACACGCCGCCGACCTATGCGATCTACATCGCCGGGCTGGTGTTCGCCCACCTCAAGCGCCAGGGCGGGGTGGCGGCGATGGAACAACGGAATATCGACAAAGCCCGCCTGCTGTACGCGGCACTGGACGCCGACGATTTCTACCGGAATCGCGTGGCGCCGGATTCCCGCTCGCGCATGAACATACCCTTCTACCTGCGCGACGAGTCCCTGAACGACAAATTCCTGGCCGGCGCCAAAGCGCGCGGCCTGCTGCAACTGAAGGGCCACAAGTCCGTCGGCGGTATGCGGGCATCGATCTACAACGCGATGCCGATCGAGGGCGTGCAAGCCCTGGTCGATTATTTGAACGAGTTCGCGGGGCGTCGAGTCAGCCCTTGAGCCGTCGCCCCTGCGCAGGCAGGGGTCCAAGTTTGTCGCGCTGTCGAGATGCATGCAGAACTTGGGCCCCTGCCAAGGGGGGCGCCCAGCCCAAGGGCGACGGTGCCAATTACGCCGTATTCCGCGAACCGAAATCCATGAGCAGACAATGACAGACAAACTCCAACCCCTGCGCGAACAGATCGATGCGATCGACGCGCAAATCCTCGAACTCCTGAGCCGGCGCGGCAAGGTCGCCCAGGAAGTCGGCCACGTCAAGGCCGAAACCCGCGCCCCCGTGTTCCGCCCCGAGCGCGAAGCGCAAGTCCTGCGCGGCGTGGCCGAGCGCAATCCCGGTCCGCTGAAGAACCAGGACGTGCAGACCATCTTCCGCGAGATCATGTCGTCCTGCCGCGCGCTGGAAAAGCGCGTGACCGTCGCCTATCTGGGCCCGACCGGTACCTTCAGCGAGCAGGCCGTGTTCCAGCATTTCGGCAGCGCGGTGGAGGCGCTGCCCTGCGTCTCGATCGACGAAGTGTTCCGCGCCACCGAGGCCGGCACCGCCGACTATGGCGTGGTTCCGGTCGAGAATTCGTCGGAAGGCGCGATCAACCGCACCCTCGACCTGATGCTGGCCACCACCACCATCATCAGCGGCGAAGTCTCGATTCCGGTCCACCACAGCCTGATGACGAAGACCGGCAGCATGGACGGCGTGAAAGTCGTGTGCGCGCATTCGCAGGCGCTGGCCCAGTGCCAGGTCTGGCTCAACCTGCACCACCCGGACGTCGAGCGCCGCGCCGTGGCCTCGAACGCGGAAGCCGCCGTGCTGGCCAGCCAGGACCCGACGGTGGCGGCGATCGCCAGCGAGATGGCGGGCGAGCAGTACAAGCTGGGCGTGGTGCAGGCGCACATCCAGGACGACCCGCACAACCGCACCCGCTTCGCGGTGATCGGGCGCCAGGCCACCGGCCGCTCGGGCCAGGACCGCACCTCGCTGGTGCTGGCGGTGCCGAACAAGGCCGGCGCCGTCTACAACCTGCTGGCGCCGCTGGCCAAGCACGGCGTGTCGATGACGCGCTTCGAGTCGCGCCCGGCGCGCATCGGCACCTGGGAGTACTACTTCTACGTCGACGTCGAAGGCCACCTGCAGGACCAGGGCGTGGCCGGCGCGTTCGAGGAGCTGAAGGACAACGCCGCCTTCTTCAAGGTGCTCGGCTCGTATCCTGTCGCACTCCAGCCGTAACCCTTTTCAGAATCAACCGCAAAGAGAAATCATGTCGCAATTCGGTCCAGAGTACATCCGCGCCATCGCCCCTTACCAGGCCGGCAAACCCATCTCCGAAGTCGCCCGCGAGTTCGGCCTCGACGAAGCGAGCATCGTCAAGCTGGCGTCCAACGAGAACCCGTTCGGCATCCCCGAGTCCGCGCAGCAGGCGATGGTGGCCGCCGCCGCTGAACTGGGCCGCTACCCGGACGCCAACGGCTTCGAACTGAAGGCCGCGCTGGCCAAGCGCTACGACGTGCCGGCCGACTGGATCACGCTCGGCAACGGCTCCAACGACATCCTCGAGATCGCCGCCCATGCGTTCGTGCAGACCGGCCAGTCGGTGGTGTATTCGCAGTACTCGTTCGCGATCTACGCGCTGGCGGCCCAGGGCGTCGGCGCGCGCGGCATCGCGGCGCCGGCAAAAAACTACGGTCACGACCTGGACGCCATGCTGGCCGCGATCGAAGACGACACGCGCCTGCTCTACATCGCCAACCCGAACAACCCGACCGGTACCTTCATTCCGGCGGCCGAGATCGAAGCCTTCCTGGACAAGGTGCCGGCGCACGTGGTGGTGGTGCTCGATGAAGCCTACAACGAATACCTGGAAGCCAAGGACCAGTTCGAGTCGACCGCGTGGGTGCGCAAGTACCCGAACCTGATCGTCTCGCGCACCTTCTCCAAGGCTTACGGCCTGGCCGGCCTGCGCGTCGGTTTCGCGATCGCCCAGCCGGGCGTGACCGACCTGATGAACCGCATCCGCCAGCCCTTCAACGTGAACTCGCTGGCGCAGGCCGCCGCGATCGCCGCGCTGAACGACAAGGCTTTCCTGGACAAGGGTGCCGAGAACAACCGCGCCGGCTACCGCCAACTGGTGGCCGCGTTCGAGGAACTCGGCCTGGCATACGTGCCGTCCCACGGCAACTTCGTGCTGGTGAAGGTCGGCGACGATGACGGCGCCGGTGCGCGCGTGAACCTGGCGCTGCTCAAGCAGGGCGTGATCGTGCGTCCGGTCGGCGCCTACGGCCTGCCGCAATGGCTGCGCATCTCGATCGGCCTGCCGGAAGAGAATGCCGCCTTCGTCGAAGCGCTCAAGCGAGCACTCGCGGGCGATCAAACGAGCGCGGGCTGAATGTTCGCCCGTGTCGTCATCGCCGGCGTCGGGCTCATCGGCGGCTCGTTCGCCCTGGGCCTGAAGGCGGTGGGCGCTGCCGGCACCATCGTCGGGCTGGAACGTTCGCCGGAAGCGCTGGCGCGTGCGCTGGAGCTCGGCCTGGTCGACGAAGCCTGCACCAGTGCCGAGCAGGCGCTGCGCGGCGCCGACCTGGTGCTGCTGGCGGCGCCGGTGGCGCAAACGAGCGCGATCCTGCGGTCGATGCTGCCCTGGCTGGAGCCGCAGACCGTCGTGACCGATGCCGGCAGCACCAAGTCCGACGTGGTTGAAGCCGCGCGCGCGGTGCTGGGGGAACGCATCGCCCAGTTCGTGCCGGGCCACCCGATCGCCGGGCGCGAGTCGAACGGGCCCGACGCGGCGATTCCCGGCCTGTACCGCGGCAAGAAGGCGGTGCTGACGCCGCTGCCGGAGAATGAGCCGGCATCCGTCGACCGGGTGGCGCAGGCCTGGCGCCTGTGCGGCGCGGTCATCCACCGCCTGTCGCCGCTCGAGCACGACCGCGTGTTCGCCGCCGTCAGCCACCTGCCGCATTTGCTCGCCTATGCGCTGGTGGACGACATCGCCAACAAGCCCCATGCCGACCTGCTGTTCCAGTACGCCGCCAGCGGCTTCCGCGACTTCACGCGCATCGCCGGCTCGTCGCCGGAGATGTGGCGCGACATCAGCCTGGCCAACCGCGACGCGCTCCTGGGCGAGCTGGATGCCTATCTGGCACAATTGACACTCGTACGTACGCGCCTCGCGGCGGCCGACGGCGCCGGGCTGGAAGCCATCTACGCCAATGCCCAGCGCGCCCGCCGCGCCTGGACCGACGCCATCGAGGCGTTCGAAAAGCCGAGCCCCGACCCCGAATCAGGAAAGTAACCGTCTACCATGCAGTCCAAACACTACCCGCAACACATCGACCTCGAACCCGTCATGCACGCCGCGGGGACCGTGCGCCTGCCCGGATCGAAAAGCATCTCCAACCGCACGCTGCTGCTGGCGGCGCTGAGCGAAGGCACGACCACCATCCACGACCTGCTGGCCTCGGACGACACCCTGGTCATGCTGGGCGCCCTGCACGCGCTCGGCATCCGGTGGGAACAGGTCGACGAGCGCACCCACATCGTGCACGGCGGCGGCGGCGTGCTGCCCAACCATGAAGCCGACCTGTTCATGGGCAATGCCGGCACCGCGATCCGCCCGCTGACCGCGGCCCTGGCCGTGATCGGCGGCGACTACACGCTGCACGGCGTCTCGCGCATGCACGAGCGCCCGATCGGCGACCTGGTCGACGCCCTGAACGAAGTCGGCGCCCAAATCGAGTACACCGGCACTCCGGGCTACCCGCCGCTGCGCATCCGCCGTGGCCACCTTGCAGCGAACCGGATGGCGGTGCGCGGCAACGTGTCGAGCCAGTTCCTGACCGCGCTCCTGATGGCGGCGCCGCTGATGGCGAAGGACCATGCGGTGACCATCGACGTGGTGGGCGAGCTGATCTCGAAGCCCTACATCGAGATCACGCTGAATCTGATGCGCCGCTTCGGCGTGACGGTGGAGCAGGCCGGCTGGGCCTCGTTCACCGTGCAGCCGGGCCAGCGCTACCAATCGCCGGGCACCATCCACGTGGAAGGCGACGCCTCCTCGGCCTCCTACTTCCTGGCGGCCGGTGCGATCGCCGGCGGGCCGGTGCGGGTCGAAGGCGTGGGCCGCGACAGCATCCAGGGCGACGTGCGCTTTGCCGACGCGCTGGAACGCATGGGCGCCATCGTCACCCGCGGCGACAACTGGATCGAGGCGCGCGCCAACGGGCCGCTGAAGGCGATCGACGCCGATTTCAATCACATCCCCGACGCCGCCATGACGATCGCGGTGGCGGCGCTGTATGCCGACGGCCCCAGCACGCTGCGCAACATCGCCAGCTGGCGCGTGAAGGAAACCGACCGCCTGGCGGCGATGGCGACCGAACTGCGCAAGGTCGGCGCGACGGTGGAGGAGGGCGAGGACTACATCCGCGTGACCCCGCCCGAAGAGCTGCAGCCGGGCACGATCGACACCTACGACGACCACCGGATGGCGATGTGCTTCTCGCTGGCTTCGCTCGACGGCCAGGCGCGCCGCGGCAACGCCATGCGCATCAACGACCCGAAGTGCGTGGCCAAGACCTTCCCGGATTATTTCGAGACGTTTGCTTCGATCGCGAAGGACGAACTATTCTGATGGGTCGTTCGGTGGGCACGGCGTGCCCACCCTACGGTCTCCGCAAATTTGTAGGGTGGGCACCCCGTGCCCACCATCTTCTGATAGAAACATGCCTAATTCACACATCCCCGTCATCACCATCGACGGACCGACCGCATCCGGCAAAGGCACCGTGGCCCACAAGGTCGCGGACCGGCTGGGCTTCCACCTGCTCGATTCCGGCGCCCTGTACCGCCTGACCGCGCTGTCGGCGCTGCGCCGCGGCACCGATTTGCGCGACGAGCACGCGCTGGCCAAGGTGGCCGAGCACCTGCCGGTGCGCTTCAACGGTGGCCACATCTACCTGGGCACCGAAGAGGTCGGCAATGCGATCCGCGCCGAGGAGGTCGGCAACACGGCGTCCAGGATCGCGGCGCTGCCGGCGGTGCGCCAGGCCCTGTTCGCCCTGCAGCTGGGCTTTCGCGAGACCCCGGGCCTGGTGGCCGACGGGCGCGACATGGGCACCGTCATCTTCCCCACCGCCCAGCTAAAAGTGTATTTGACGGCAAGTGTTGAGGCGCGTGCGCAACGCCGGTATAAGCAATTGATTGACAAAGGATTTTCTGCTAATATGGACGATCTGCTGGAAGATTTGCAGTCCCGCGATGCGCGCGATACCCAGCGCGCCGTGGCACCGCTGGTCCCGGCGGAGGATGCGCATATCCTCGACACCTCGAGCATGAACGCTGATCAAGCGGTCGAACAGGTGCTGGCATGGTATGCGGGAAAACATACGTAACAAGTTTCACGCAAGCGTGGTTTTTTCGTCCCCTGTCTGTCGAGGGGATGCGCGGCGAGCGGTAAAAAGCGCCGCGTTCGTGGTGCCCGGGTTGATTTCCGGGCTTGGTTCAACCTGACCCAGTTCAGATCGCATATCGCCGATCTGCTGGCTAACATTTCAAAATCTCATGGCTACTGCAGCAAATCAAGACACCGGTATGGAAAGCTTCGCAGCACTCTTCGAAGAGTCGCTGTCGCGTCAGGACATGCGTTCGGGCGAAGTCATCTCGGCTGAAGTCGTGCGCCTGGATCACAACTTCGTGATCGTCAACGCCGGCCTGAAGTCGGAAGCATTCATTCCGGTCGAAGAATTCAAGAATGACCAGGGCGAACTGGAAGTCCAGATTGGCGACTTCGTTTCCGTGGCCATCGAATCGCTGGAAAACGGTTTCGGCGATACCATCCTGTCGCGCGACAAGGCCAAGCGCCTGGCATCGTGGCTGGCGCTGGAAAAAGCAATGGAATCGGGCGAGATCGTCACCGGTACCGTCAACGGTAAAGTCAAAGGCGGCCTGACCGTCCTGACCAACGGCATCCGCGCATTCCTGCCGGGTTCGCTGGTCGACACCCGTC
>Ga0265780_10000449_pt1 | contig 63973 bp, 58 predicted proteins | sample P1T30metagenome_FD_192432 | JGI IMG/M metagenome (GOLD analysis project Ga0265780, IMG submission 192432) | Plant litter microbial communities from East Loma Ridge, Irvine, California - P1 T30 | ecosystem: Environmental > Terrestrial > Plant litter > Unclassified | place: USA: California... | reverse complement strand
AAACAGCACCAGCAAGAACAGGGTAATCGACAAACCCACCCGCATCGCCAGCGCCTGCACCGTGCGGTTGCTGCGCCCCTTGTCGCGCATGAGGAAGAACAAGGCAGAGGCCAGGCTGCCGATGATAAGCACGAAAGCGACGGCGACGACGATCTTCATGGCGGGCCCCGATATGGAATTGGCTGGACTTTATTGTAATGCGATTGCGCTTCCGTTTTAGCACCATTCCTTTCCTGGCGATGCTGGTGCTGGTGGCCATCGGCGTCGCGCTCGGCAACTGGCAGATGCGGCGCGCGGCCGAAAAGACCGTGCTGCAGGAGCGGCTGGCCCAGCGCAGCGCGGCGGCGCCGCTGGTGCTGGGGGCGGCGCAGCAGGATCCCGCAGCGCTGGAATACCGCCGCGTCATCGTGACCGGCGCCTTCGTCCCCAACTGGCCGGTATTTCTCGACAACCGCCCGCTCGGCGGCCGCAGCGGCTTCGTTTTGCTGATGCCGTTTACAATAGCGGGCTCGCAGCGGCAGGTGCTGGTGGCACGCGGCTGGCTGCCGCGCGATCCCGGCGGCTATGCGCGGCTGCCGGCCTTCGACACGCCGGCAGGCACCGTCACCATCGAAGGCATCGCGGTGCGGCGTCCCGCGCGCGTGATGCAGCTGGGGACGCCGCCGAAGCTGGCGCCCGGCGCCATCGTGCAGAACCTCGAGGTCGGCGACTTTGCGCGTGCCAGCGGCCTGGCCATGCAGCCCTTCCTGCTGGAGCAGACCGGCCCGGGTGCGCAGGGCGAGGCCCTGGTGCGCAAATGGCCGGCGCCCGGCATCGACATCGACCGCCACAAGGGCTATGCCTTCCAGTGGTATGCGCTGGCGGTGCTGGCCTTTGTGTTTTTTGTGATAACCGGATATCGACGTGGAGCCCGAAGTGGAACCAGTGATGGCAGCTGAAGCAGGCGCAGACGAGCGCGGAAACAAGCATGGAAAGCAGCGGCGCGGCCGCGGGATGCTGTGGCTGGTGCTGCTGGTATGCGCCGCGCCCCTCATCGCGTCCTATGTCGCCTATTATCTGATCAAGCCGGAAGGGCGCAACAACTACGGCACCCTGATCGACCAGCGCGCCCATCCGCTGCCCGTCATGGCCACCACGACGCTGGACGGCAGCCCGATGCCGCTGCAGCAGTTCAAGGGCAAGTGGGTGATGCTGATGACCGGCTCCGGCGCCTGTGCGGATGCCTGCCGCAACCAGCTGTTCGCGATGCGCCAGCTGCGCCTGATGCAGGGCAAGGAGATGGACCGCATCGAGCGCGTGTGGCTGATCCTTGATCACGAACCGCTCGACACCATCGTCATCCGCGAATTCGACGGCACCCACATGCTGCGCGCCGACGCCGCCACAGTGAAGGCCTGGCTACCGGCCGGCAGCGGTACCACGGTCGACCAGCACATCTACATGATCGACCCGCTCGGCCACCTGATGATGCGCTTCCCGGCCGGGCCGGAACCGCGCAAGGTGCACAAGGACATCTATAAATTGCTGAAGGCATCCGCCTACGGCTGAGTAATCAACGTACCAAGACATGCAAGTATCCAATTTCGTATTGCTGGCCCTCACCGGTTTCCTCGCCGCTTCCGTTCCCCTGTGCCTGGTCTGGACCGCGACCGGCGCCAACAAGTACCGCAAGCTGGCCTGGGTGATCGCCTTCTTCACCTTCGACCTGATCGTGTTCGGCGGCTTCACCCGCCTCACCGATTCCGGCCTGGGCTGCCCCGACTGGCCGGGCTGCTACGGCGAAGCCAATCCCTTCCTGGCGCACGAACACATCGCCGCCGCCGAGGCCCTGATGCCGACCGGTCCGGTGACGAAAATGAAAGCGTGGATCGAAATGATCCACCGCTTCCTGGCGATGGGCATCGGCCTCCTGATCATCGTGCTGATGGTAGCGTCCTGGCTGCAGTGGCGCCGCGCGCACGCGGGCAAGGCCGGCGTCGCCGCAGTGCATGGCGCAGTGCATGGCCCAATGCTGCCCACGCTGCTGTTCCTGTGGGTCTGCGTGCAGGGTGCCTTCGGCGCCTGGACCGTGACCATGAAGCTGCAGCCGGTCATCGTCACCCTGCACCTGCTGTTCGGGATGACATTGCTGGCGCTGGCGGCCTGGCTCGGGGGCAGGGAAGACCATCTGCTCAAGCCGGCGCCGAGCGGCGACCTGCATGCGCTGCGCCGCCTGCGTCCACTCGCCTGGCTGTCGGCCGCCGTGCTGCTGGTCCAGCTGGCGCTGGGCGGCTGGGTCAGCACCAATTACGCGACGCTGGCCTGCAACGACTTCCCGCTGTGTAACGGCCAGCTAGTGCCGGACATGGACTTCGAACACGGTTTCACCCTGTGGCGCGAACTCGGCAAGACCGCCGCCGGCCACTACCTGCCGTTCCAGGCCCTGGTTGCGATCCACTGGGTGCACCGCAATTTCGCGGCCGTCGTGGTGCTGGTACTGTGCTTCACGGCCTGGCGTGCCTGGCGTTTGCCGGGTTTGCACGGCAGCGCGCGCAACATCGTGCTGGCCGTGGTCGCGCAGGCGCTGACCGGCATCGCCACCGTGTTCCTGAACTTCCCGCTGGCGATCGCGGTGCTGCACAACGCCGGCGCGGCGCTGCTCGTGCTCTTCGTGACCATGTTAAACTACAAGGTACAGCATCAACTCGACCTGGCGCCCCGCTTGCCCGATGAGCACGACTCTCGACAGACCCCGGCGCCTGCGAGCCATTCATGATTACCCAGACCGCCACCCACAAACCACCCAACCGGATCGCACAATACTGGGCGCTGACCAAGCCGCGCGTCACCCAGCTGGCCGTCTTCTGCGCCGTGATCGGCATGTTCCTGGCCACCGACGGCTTCCCGGGCTGGCACGTGCTGGTCTGGGGCACGATCGGCATCTGGCTGCTGGCCGGTGCCGCCTTCGCCGTCAACTGCCTGATCGAAGCCGAGATCGACGCCCGCATGGCCCGCACCGCGCGCCGCGCCACCGCGATGGGCGAGCTGTCCACCACCCAGACCCTGATCTTCTCGGCCGTCATCGGCGGCCTTGGCATGGGCGTGCTGTACACCATGGTCAATCCGCTGACGATGTGGCTGACCTTCGTCACCTTCGTCGGCTACGCGCTGATCTACACCATCCTGCTCAAGCCGAACACGCCGCAGAACATCGTCATCGGTGGCCTGTCCGGCGCCATGCCGCCGGCCCTGGGCTGGGCCGCGGTGGCGAATACGGTGCCGATGGAAGCCTGGCTGCTGGTGCTGATCATTTTCGTGTGGACCCCGCCGCACTTCTGGGCGCTGGCGATGTACCGGCGCGACGATTACGTGCGCTCCGGCCTGCCGATGATGCCGGTCACCCACGGCATGGCCTACACCGGCCTGCAGGTCTGGCTGTACTCGATCGCGCTGGCCGCCTGCACGCTGCTGCCCTTCGCGGTGGGCATGAGCGGCGTTTTCTATCTGGCGTCTGCCATCGGCCTGAACGCCGTGTTCCTGCGCTACGGCTGGCTGATCCACAAGCACTACAGCGACCAGATCGCACGCAAGGCCTTTGCCTGGTCGATCGTCTACCTGTCGCTGCTGTTCGCGGCGCTGCTGGTCGACCACTACCTGAAACAGTACCTGAGTTTTTAAAATGAAAAAACTGCTGCCCTTGCTCGTCGCCTGCGCCTTCGGCCTCTCCCTCACCGCATGCGACAAGCTGCCGGGCAAGCCGCCGGCCAAGTCCTCGGGCACGCAGCAGAGCTTCCAGAACACCGACATCACCGGCATCGACTACGCGAAAAACATCGCGCTGACCGACCACACCGGCAAGCCGCGCACCCTGGCCGACTTCAAGGGCAAGGTGGTGGTCATGTTCTTCGGCTACACCCAGTGCCCGGACGTGTGCCCGACGACGATGGCCGAGATGGCCACCGTGATGCAGAAGCTCGGACCGCAGGCCGACCAGGTACAGGTCGTATTCGTCACCCTCGACCCCGAGCGCGACACCCAGGAACTGCTGGCGGCCTACGTGCCGGCCTTCGACAAGCGTTTCATCGGCCTGCGCGGCACGCCCGAGCAGACCGCCAAGGTGGCCAAGGACTTCAAGGTCTTCTACGCCAAGGTGCCGGGCAAGGAGCCGGGCAGCTACACCATCGACCACACCGCCGGCAGCTACGTGTTCGACCGCGAAGGCCGTCCGCGCCTGTTCATCCGCCATGCCGGCGGCGCCGAGCCTATCGTCCACGACATTCGTCAGTTATTATCCTGACATGGCGCCGCCGCGTGAGGGCGTGCTGACAAGGCTGCCGGCGTTTTCGTTGAATCACGCGTGAGCGCCACCTGTTTTTTCAGAGAGTATGTTTTCTCTTGACCCGACGATAAGATCGTTCGGGTGCGCATTCTCTATTAAATTTCCAGAACGGAATATATGAGAAACAGGCTGGCGTTGGTATTCCTGATATTGGCGATCGGTGTGGTCGGGACATTGACGTATTGGATAGTCAAGCCCTGGGGCGGGACACTGACGGTGGCAACATCTTGTAGAGATACCTTCACAGGATATCGACAGGTGTTGCAAGCGGATGTGAAGTCCTTCCAGGAATGTGCTTTAAGACGTGCCAAGCTCTTCTACGAACGTGATTACGCGGAAGCCAAGGACCTTGGCAAGGCATTTCTGACCTTGCTTGGAGCAATGCTGGTTACATCGATCACGTTTTCCGAAAAAATCGTTAATGTGCAAAGTGGAAGCAAGGTGCCGCTTTGTGCGATGGTCATTTGCTGGTTATCCCTGTTGAGTGCGATAGCATTCACAGGAGGTGGCCTGGCATGGATGGCTCATGCGGCTGGGGTCGCAACATATATTCCTGAAATTGATATTCGACGAGTTGAAAATTTCGCCATTCAACTCTTTATTTTTGGAGGGCTTGCATTTGGATTGTCTCTTGCTGCCATGATCCTTGCGGGTGTCGTCTCACTTATGTATGGCAAAAAGGCGAGTGCTTAGCGCTTCTTTGTCCTAGGGTGGTGCGTCCGTCTGACGTTCGATGAATCATTGTGCGTGGAATGCATCAGTTATGATCCCTGGTATTGTCATGACACGACGAGTGCGGCGACATGAACCCAGGACCTGGAAGACAAAGCACCCGCGCCGGCGCCATCCTGCTGCTGACGCTGGGCTGCCTGTACGTGCTGCGCCCCTTCCTGGCCGCGATCCTGTTCGCGGCCGCCGTGGTCATCTCGTCCTGGCCGCTCTACCTCAAACTGCAGGGCCACATGCGCGGCCACCGCACCCTGGCCGCGCTCACCATGACGCTGAGCCTGACGTTGGTGGTCATCATCCCGCTGGCGCTGGTCGCCTGGAACCTGGCCGACAACATCGCCACCGCCTTCGAACAGATCAAGGCCGCGCTCAGCCACGGCGAACTGCTGCCGCCCGAATGGATCCGTGAAATCCCGCTGCTGGGCGACCAGATCGACGCCTACCTGCGCCAGCTGGTCGCCAGCCGCGAGCAGATGATGGAACTGGCCCAGCGCATGGTCGAACCGGCACGCCGCGGCCTGCTGGCCGGCGGCATCATGCTCGGTACCGGCGTCGTGCAGATGAGCCTTGCCGCCTTTGTCAGCTTCTTCTTTTATCGTGACGGCGCGACCCTGAACACCGTCATCGCCGCCGCCATGAAACGCATCATGGGCGACGAAGCGGAGCCGGTCGCCGGCATCGTCAGCCAGACCGTGCGCGGCGTCATGTACGGCCTGCTCGGCACCGCGCTGGCCCAGGGCCTGGTGGCGGCGCTGGGCTTCGCCATCGCCGGCGTGCCGGCGATACTGCTGCTGTCGGTGCTGGTGTTCGTCTCGTCGCTGATCCCGGTCGGGCCGCCGGTCGTGTGGGGCGGGGCTGCCGTGTGGCTGTTCTACCAGGGCAGCACCGGCTGGGGCGTGTTCATGCTGGTGTGGGGTTTCTTCGTGATCAGCGGGGTCGACAACGTGGTGCGGCCGATGCTGATCAGCCGCGGGTCCAGCCTGCCGTTCCTGTTGACTTTACTCGGCGTGCTGGGCGGCGTGATCGCGTTCGGGTTCGTCGGCCTGTTCATCGGGCCGACGCTGCTGGCGGTTGGGTATTCGCTGATGAGCGGATGGACGCATACGAAGGATCCGATCGTGAGGCAGACCGGGCAGCTTTGAGGCAGCCGCCCCACGAGGGCATGTCGATTGCGATCACGCGCCCTGTTTTGCAGGGATCAGACCGACGCTGCCGGCGTGCCGGCCGCGTCGCGCCGCGCGCCCTTGCCGAGCCAGGCCAGGAGCAGGCCGCCGGCCGCCAGTGCGGCGCCGGCGAACGGCACGGCCGCATAGCCCAGCCCCTGGCTGATGACCACACCGCCGAGGGCGGCGCCCAGCGCATTGCCGAGGTTGAATGCGCCCACGTTCACCGACGAAGCCAGGCCCGGCGCCTCGGCCGCCGCCTGCATCACGCGCATCTGCACCGGCGGCACGATGCCGAAGGCGGCGGCGCCCCAGACCAGCAGGCCGACGGCCGCGCCGGCATGCGTTTTCAGCAGCAGCGGCAGCAAGACCATGATGATCGCCAGCGAGGCCAGGATCAGTTTGGTGGCGCCGTCCAGCGACCAGTCGGCCAGGCGGCCGCCCAGGCTGTTACCGATGGTGAAACCGACGCCGATCAGCATCAGGGCCAGTGCCACGAAACCCGGGCTGGCGTGGGTGATCCCGGCCAGCATCGGCGCCACATAGGTGTACAGCGCGAACATGGCGCCCGAGCCGAGCACGGTCGTGCCCATGGCGAGCAGCACCTCGCGGCGGGTCAGCACCCGCAGTTCGCGGCGTACGTCAGGGCGTGCACCCGGCTCGCCCTTGGGCAAGGCCAGCCACAGCGCGCCGATGGTGACCAGGCCCAGCATGGCGGTGCCGGCGAAGGTCATGCGCCAGCCGACTTGCTGGCCGATCCAGGTTGCGGCGGGCACGCCGCCAACGTTGGCCACCGTCAAGCCCATGAACATGGCCGCGATCGCGCTGGCCTGTTTTTCTTTCGGCACCACGCTGGCCGCGACCACGGCGCCGATGCCGAAAAAGGCGCCATGGTTGAGACTGGTGATCAGGCGCGACAACAGCAAGGTCGTGTAGCCGGGTGCAGCCGCCGACAGCAGGTTACCGATCGTAAAGATCAGCATCAGGGACATCAGCGCGGCCCGCTTGCCGAAGCGGCTGAACAGCAGGGTCATCACTGGCGCACCGACCATCACGCCGATCGCGTAGGCGGAGACCAGCATCCCGGCGGTCGGGATATTGACGTCGACGCCATGGGCGATGACCGGCAGCAGGCCCATGGGTGTGAATTCGGTGGTGCCGATGGCAAAGGCGCCTGTCGCCAGGGCCAATAAGGCAGTGGAAGATTTCATTGGATTCCTAAAAGAATTCGAGCGATGTTCGATATGCCTATTGTCCATGATTTATATTTGCGGATTAAGCCCTTATTCACGCAAAGACTTTTGCGTCCGGATCAAGAATGAAGACGACTCTCGAAGACATGCAGGTATTCGTGGCCGTGGTGGACTCGGGTTCACTCACCGCCGCCGCGCAGACCCTGGGCTTGACGGTGTCGGCGGCCAGCCGCACGCTGACACGGCTGGAGCAAAAGCTGCAGACTACTTTATTGCGCCGGACCACCCGGCGCCTGGAATTGACCGAAGAGGGCGCGCTGTTCCTGGCGCATGGACGCGCCATCCTGGATTCGGTCGATGCGGCCGAAGAGCAGATGGCGACGCGGCGGATGCGCCCGGCGGGCCGGCTGCGGGTCGATGCCGCCACGCCGTTCATGCTGCACGTGCTGGTGCCCTTGGTGGAAGGCTTCCGCGCCCGCTATCCGGATGTGGAGCTGGAGCTGAATTCGAACGAAGGTATCACGGACCTGATCGAAAAGCGCACCGACGTGGCCTTGCGTATCGGTCACCTGAAGGATTCGACGCTGCATGCGCGCCTGCTGGGCACGAGCCGGATCCGCGTGCTGGCCAGTCCGGCCTATCTGGCGCGTCATGGCGTGCCGGCTGAGCCGGCGGAACTCGGGCAGCATGTGCTGCTCGGCTTTACCCAGCCCGACACGCTGAACGACTGGCCGCTGCACGAGGTCGACGGCAGCGTCATGCGCATCCGGCCCGCCATCGCCTCGTCCAGCGGCGAGACGCTGCGGCAGATGGCGCTGGCCAAGCTTGGCATCGTCTGCCTCTCGGATTTCATGACGCGCGAGGACCGCGCCAGCGGCCGGCTGGTGCAGCTGTTTCCCGAGCGGACGCTGGACGTGCTGCAGCCCATCAACGCGGTCTATTACCGCAACACGGGACTGGCCGCGCGCATCACCAGCTTCGTGGATTACGTGGCGGCGGCGCTGGCCGCACGTCCTTTCGACGCCTGATTCGCGTCAGCGCAGCAGCGGCGCGGCTGGCACGATGCGCACGTCGTGCATCTGGTTCAGGTAGGCCTCCAGGTAAAACTTGTGCGAGGCGCCGACGATGACCAGGGTGCGGCTTCCCGGCAGGTTGCCGATGGCTTCGCGGATGTTCGCGGCCATGCGCCCGTTGCGCACTTCCCAGTAGCTGACATAGCCGCGGCCGAACTGTTGCGGCGAAGGTTCTTCCAGCGCCGCGCCGATGTCGCTGTCGTAGATCAGCCTTGCCTCGGACGGGGCGTTGTGGAGGCGGTACAGGGCCATGATGCCTTCCGGGGTGGCGGTGCCGGCATCCAGGCGTTCATAGGCCGCGAGACGCTTGGCAGTCGCGGGGTTGTCCCAGGCCTTGCCGATGGCCGCGCCGGACGCCTTCGGGTCGGCGTCGGGGGCATCGGCCGTGTGGTCGTCCATGGCGATCACGCGTTCCAGGCCGAGCTGGGCCGCCAGTGCCGCCGCGATCAGGCTGTCCTCGCTGCGGCGCACGCGCCGCTCTTCGAGCAGCGCGACCAGCGCGGCATCGAGGCCGTCGCCGGCGTGGCGTTCCGCTTCCGGCAGCCGCAGCCACTGTACCAGCGCGGAAGCGCGCTCGCCACCGGCCAGGAACACGGCGGCCAGGTGGCGCCGCTGGGCCGGCGTCGGCGTGGCCGGCCAGTTGGCCAGCAGGCGGTCGATTTCCGCGGTGGCGGCAGGTACGTCGAGGCCGGTGGCGACGCGGGCCGGTGCCGGATCCCAGCAATAGCTCTTGATCGAATCCCCGTAGCGCTGCGGATACTGGCGCATCAAGTCGCACTGCGGTCCGGACAGCGCTTCGATGGCGATGATGCGCGGCTTCCAGGCCGCCAGGCGGTCCAGCAGCGGTTGCAGGGCCGCGGGCTGGAAGCTGGCCGGCAGTTGCGACAGGTGCGCCGTGCCCAGCACCAGCACTTCGTTCGGCACGCCCCTGGCCGGTCCTTTCAGCTTGCCCGGATCAAAGGGAGCTGAGGCCTCCCGGGCCTCGGCGGCGGCGGCGAACAGCAGAGTCACCATCAGCAGGTGCGATACACGTTGCAGCATTCGATTTTTCCTTTCATCGTTTCCACAAGTGGCCGCCCCATGCGGCCGCGATGCCCATCAGGCTCCATGCCGATACCGACGCCAGCGTCGCCGTGCCGTGGAAGCCGACCACGTCGGCCATCGCCACGGTGTGCACCTGCACGCCGACGTACAGCCCGAGCAGGAACAGCACCAGGAAGGTGCGCGCGCTGCCGCTCAGGCGTCCCAGCATCGATGCAAACGCGGCCAGCGCAAAGAGTCCGGACAGCAGCGCCAGGGCGCGCAGCGGCGCGTGCACCGTCAGGCGCAGCGCGGCGACACCGGTGAACATCAGGCCCAGCGTGACCGCCGCGGCCAGCTGGCGCCAGTAGCGGCGTGCCGCACCGCCGGGCACCGCGGCGCCCAGCATGGCGCAGCCGGCATCGCCGTCGCGGGCCGGCAGGTCGCTCACCAGCACGCCCCACACCGCGACACAGGCCAGCACCAGCGGCGCCAGCATCTGCGCCGGCAGCACCATGGCCAGCACCTGGGCCGCCAGCAGCAGGGCGATGGCAGAGGACGTGGTGCTCAAGGTAAGGGCGACGTCCGCCAGGGCCTGGCCGGCGATGCCCGGCAGGCGTGTTGCGAGAGCAAACAGCGGTTGCGTCAGCCGCGCCAAGGGGCGCAGCCAGCCGTTCAGCAAGGCCAGCGGCGAGCGGCGAGCACGGGTGCGGCCCGGCTTGACGCGGTCCGGCGAGAAGCGGTGGAACAGGTACAGCGCAGGCCACAGCGGCAGCAGGGCCAGCACGGCGCTGAGGGCGCGGACGGCGACGATATCGGCGCGCCACACCGATGCCGGCAGCGTCAGCGGCGCCAGGGCGGGATCGAAATCGGCAATGCCGAGCGACATATGGTGGATGTCGACGTGGGCGGACAGCGCGCTGACGACGGCGCTCATGCCGGTGAAATCGACCGGAATGGTGGTCGCGACCGGGCCTTCGGTCACGGCCGGCAGCATGGCCATCTGGCCGACCCATACGATAAAGTAGAGCAGGTCGCCGCGCTTGCCCATCAGCGGTGCCCAGCTGTCCCACAGCACCGCGCAGCTGGCGGTGAACAGCGCCATCGGACCCAGTACGATGACATACGCCGACAGGTAGACCAGCGGCTCGACCGGACCTTCGCCGCGCACCAGGTGGCACACCAGCACCGTCGCCATCGCGGCGCCGATCAGCGCCAGCAGATACAGTACGCCGCCGCACCAGCGTCCCAGCACGAAGAACCGGCCGCCCAGCATGCTGGCGCCGATCACGCCGCCGAGGCCGGCGCGCTGGTCTTCGGCCATGCGCCCGCGCAGCAGATAAAAGCCGCCGAGCGCGAACAGCAGCGAGGCCTGCGCGGTGCTGCCCAGTGCCAGCATCGAGCTGGTGTAGCGCACGCGCGCGCCGTGGACCGACATCAGCGTCTGGCCGCCGGCCGGGTCCGGGATGATCAGCCAGCTCAGCGCCATCACCGCCAGCAGGGTCACCAGCGTCGACGTGCGGCGCAGGCGCACCCGCGCTTCCAGCAGTGCCAGGGTGCGGATCACCTCTGAGATCATGCGGCCTCCCTGACGGCATAGCGGTGCGCCATCAGCGCCTCTTCCAGGCTCGGTTCGGCCAGCTGGGCACCGGGGCAAGGCAGGCTCGGATGGGCGATGCGCAGCGCGATCCGCTCGCCCTGGCGCAGCGCCTGCAGCACGTGGGTGGTGGCGCGCAGCGCATCGTAGCCGGCGGCGTCGACGCTGGCCGACCATACCTGGCCGCGCGCGCGGCCGAGGATGGCGCCCGGGGTGTCGCAGGCGATCAGGCGGCCGCTTTTCATGATGGCCAGCTGGCCGGCGATGGTCTCGACGTCGGACACGATATGGGTCGAGATCAGCACCAGTTTATTGAAGCCCAGTTCGGCCAGCAGGTTGCGAAAGCGCAGGCGCTCTTCCGGATCGAGGCCGGCGGTGGGCTCGTCGACCACCAGGATGTCCGGGTCGTTCAGCAGCGCCTGGGCAATGCCGAGGCGGCGCAGCATGCCGCCCGAGAAGGTACTGGCCATGCGCTTTGCCTGGTCGTGCAGATTGACCAGTTCCAGCAGGCGGCGGATGCGCGCCGGATCGCGCACCCCCTTCAGCGCGGCGAAGTACTGCATGAATTCGAGCGCGCTGACGTTGCGGTAGACGCCGAAATCCTGGGGCAGGTAACCGAGGCGTGTACGGATCGCGTCCGGCTTTTTGGCGATGTCGATGCCGTCGAACAGGATGCGGCCGCTGCTCGGCGTCGTGAGCGTGGCGATCATCTGCATCAGCGTGGTCTTGCCGGCGCCGTTGTGGCCGATCAGGCCGACCACGCCAGGCTGCAGTCTCAGCGACAAATCGGCCACCGCCGTGAGCTGTTTGCCGAAGGATTTGGTGACGTTCTGCAGTTCCAGCATGGTGCTCTTCCGGGAGTGGTGTTGAAGCTACTCTAGGGAAGTCCGGCGCGCCGGGCGAGCTGCATGTGACAAACGGTCAATACGGCAGGATGAGCGGTCGCTGGCGCCGACTGGCCGTCACGCCGGCACGCCCGTGCGCCGTCCCAGCGCCTGGGTCAGGGCCGGCATGTAGGTGCGGCTGGCGCGCAGCAGGGTGCCGTCGCGCAGGCGCAGCAGGGCATCACGGTTGGTCAGGGCGCGCAGCTCCACCACCCGGTCCAGGCGCACGATGCTGGAGCGGTGCACGCGCTGGAACTGGGCCGGGTCGAGCCGCGGCGCCAGTGCCTGCAGGCGCTCGCGCACCAGGTAGGTCTTGCCGTGCGCGTACAGGGTGGCGTAGTCGCCGTCGGCTTCGATGCGTTCGATGTCGGCGCTGTCGACCAGCACGATGCGGTTGCCGACGCGGACCGTGAAGGTGCGCGTCCACTCCACCGCGGGCGTGACTATCTCCAGGCTACGGTACGGAAAAGCGCGCTGCGCACGCTCCAGCGCTTCCTCGAAGCGCTCGTCGTCTACGGGTTTCAGCAGGTAGTCGAGGGCCGCGAGTTCGAAGGCCTGCAGCGCAAAACCGTCGTGGGCCGTCAGCAGGATCGCCATCGGCCGCTCGCTGCGCGGCAGTGCGGCCAGCACCTCGAGGCCGCTCTTGCCGGGCATGTCGATGTCGATGAATACCAGGTCGGGTCTGGAGGCCGCCAGGCCGCTGGCGGCGCTGTCGCCGTCGCCGTATTCCGCAGCCAGCTCGAAGCCCGCGCGCTGCGCCAGCCGGGTCTTGAGCGCGAGCCGGGCCAGCGGCTCGTCGTCGACGATGGCGACGCGGATCGGACGCGCCTTCACGGCGCCGTTCACGCGGCCATCCTTTCGGGTGACGCATCCCGCCGGGGCAGCAGCGACAGTGGCAGCGCCAGATGCACATGGAAGCGGCCATCGTCGCGCCAGCCGGCATCGATGGCGTGGTCCTCACCATACAGGTGGCGCAGGCGCTCGGCCACGTTGGACAGGCCGATCCCGGTGCCGCCGCCGTCGGCCCGGTCGGGGCGGCGGCCGTCGTTGACGACCTCGATCAGCAGGCGGGTGCCGGTGCGCTCGATGCGGATCTCGAGCCACCCGGGCGTGGCCAGCGGCGCGATGCCGTGGCGGACCGCGTTCTCGGCCAGCGGCTGGAGCACCAGCCAGGGCACGGCGGCGTCGAGCAGGTCGGGGCCGGCCTTCATGCTCAGCTGCAGGCGCTCGCCCAGGCGCGCCTTTTCGATGTCGAGATAGGCTTCGGTCAGTGCCAGCTCCTCGGCCAGCGCATGTTCGTGGCGGCCGTCGTGGGCCAGGGTGGCGCGCAGGAAGCCGGAGACGCTGGCCAGCATGCGGTTGGCGTCGCGGTTGGCCCCGGCCGTCACCAGTGCCGACACCGCGTTCAGAGAGTTGAACAGGAAGTGCGGATTGACCTGGAAGCGCAGCGCGCGCAGCTCTGCGTCGCGCGCGTGGGCGAGGGCCTGCGCCAGACGCAGCTGGGCGCGCTGCAGCGACAGGTAATACACGGCCACCGCGTGGATGGCGCAAAAGGCGATCAGCGCCAGCCAGCAGCCGTCCAGGCCCCGCACCAGTTCATTCCAGTGGTAGCGGTCGTCCAGTCCGAGGCCGATCGCCAGGCGCTGCCCGAGCACCGCGTTCACGAGCGACATCGCATAGCTGGCGGCCAGCAGCGCCAGGGCGCTCGGCAGCCACCCGCAATCGCGCCGCCACAGCGCGCGCTGCAGCAGGGCCAGCGGCACGATCCAGGCCATGCAGGCGACGAAGTAGAGTGTGCGGAAGGCTGCCGCAGTGCTGTTGCCGAGCGCCGGCAAACCCAGGATCGCCATGCAGGCGCATACCGGCAGGGCGGCGAGGATGGGGACGAGCGGCGGCGTCTGTTCTTTCACGTGGCGGGTCCGGTGCGTTGGCAACTCGGCAATTCTAACCGCTCAGCGCCCGATCGAATACAGCATCGAACTGATCTTCCAGCCATCCTCGGCGCGCACCAGCTGCCAGCTCTCGCTGCCGCGGTTGGTGACCTTGCCATCCGAGAGGAAGTCGAAATCGAAGTAGACCGAGGCCACGGCGCCGTTGGTATCGATGCGCACCTTGTAGAAGCGCTCCTCGATGGGTTTCGGGGACTTCTGGACCATGTCCGCAAACTCTTTCCAGCTCGAGTGCAGGACCTTCTTCGCCTCCGGGTGGCGCTGCTTGACGTCGGCCCAGGTCTTGTCGTCGGCAACCGACAACCAGCTGTCGTGGTCCTGCAGGAACAGGCCGCCCAGGGTCTTGCCGTCGTGGGCGATGATGGCGGCCTGGAATTGCTGCACGATCTGGCGGATGCTGGCGACGTCCGCTTCGGGACCGCTGTCGGCGATGGCGTGAACGGGCGCGCAGAAACAGGCGGCGAGGAGGAGGGTGGGCAACAGGCGCATGGGATGGCTCGTCTAGTGGTGGAGTTCTCACGATAGGCAAGCGCGGCGCGCCGGTCCAGCCTCGTGCGCCAGGCCGTGCATGGGCTGCGGCGAATCGGTGGCGTTCCCGGCGCTGCCATGAAGCTCGAGCGGATCGCCACCGCTACTCAAGCCTGCGCCGCCGCCAGCGCCGCATCGGCCGCCGCGGCCTTGCGCGCCGCCGGGCGCGCCTGCAGGCGCTCGACGTAGGCCACGATCTCGGGCAGCTTCGGCACCAGCCCGAAGACCGTCATCCAGCCGAGCGCGCTGCCCCACAGGATGTCGGCGCTGGAAAAGCGCTCGCCCAGCAGCCAGGGACCGGCGCGCAGTTGGGCGGTGAAGGTCGCCAGCATGGTGTCGTAGTCGCCGTAGGGCGATAGCGAAGGCGGCGCCGGCGCGCGCTGCAGCGCGCGGTCGATGATGGCCGGCTCGAACGAGGAACCATAAAACGCGATCCAGCGCAGCCAGGGGCCGCGCAGCGGGTCGTCCAGGGCCGGCGCCAGCCCGGCTTGCGGCACCAGGTCGGCCAGGTAGATGAAGATCGCCGGCTGCTCGGTGACCAGGACGCCGTCGTGCAGGATGGCCGGCACCTTGCCCATCGGGTTGACCGCGAGGTAGGCTGCATCGCGCTGTTCCTTGCGCTTGAGGTCCAGTACATGCAAGTCGTAGTTGATGCCGAGTTCTTCCAGCAGGATGCGGACCGCGCCTGAGCGCGAGTCGGGGGCGTGGAACAGGGTCGGGTTCATGGTGGCCTCGGAATGGATGCGAGCCATCAGGGTAGGCCGGGGCGGCGGCACCGTCTTGCAAAAACGCGAATGCTAGAATCCGGCGATCCCTTCCTGCATGAGGACTTCGATGACGCTGCCCGTTACCGTCCAGGACCGAGCCAAAGGCGTGCTCGCGCCTGCGCTCGCCGGCAAGACCTTCCGCATGGGGCGCTACCTGCCGCCGCCCGAACTGGCGCCCTTCCTGGAACACTACTGGATTGTCGAATGGGATTTGCGCGGACAGCCGCCCTTCGTGCAGCGCACGCTGCCTTATCCCAGCGTGCACGTGGTATTCGACCGCGCGCGCAGCGGGGTGTTCGGCGTGGTCACGGGGGCATTCGATTACACCTTGAAGGAGGCGGGCAAGGTATGCGGACTGAAGTTCCGGCCGGGCGCCTTTCGTGCCTTGCTGGGACGTCCGGTGCACGCGATCACCGACCAGGTACTGCCGCTGTCGTCGATGTTCGGCTGGGATGATGCCGCCGCCGTCGCCACTGTGCTGGAGGGAAGCGACGATGCCGCGACGATCGACGCGGCGAATGCGCTGCTGCGTGTGCATGTGCCCGGTCCCGACCCGCAGGTGGACCGTATCGCGGCCATCCTGCGCACGGTGGAAACCACGCCCGGGCTGACCCAGGTGGAAGCGCTGGCCGAACACGCCGGGCTGCATGTGCGCAGCCTGCAGCAGCTGTTCAGCGAGTACGTCGGCGTGAGCCCGAAGTGGGTAATCCGCCGCTTCCGTTTGCACGAGGCGGCCGACCGGCTGGCGCAAGGCGAGCCGGTCGACCTGACGGCACTGGCGCTGAGCCTGGGCTATTTCGACCAGGCCCATTTCACTTCGGATTTCAAGTGGCTGGTGGGGCAGTCGCCGGGGCAGTACCGCCGGGGTCAGTACTGAGAAAGTCAGCGCACGGCCGCCGGATCGAACAGCGGATTGTGGATCAGGCCGAGGACGTTCCCGAATGGATCCTTCAACTCCGCCACCTTGATCCCTCCGCCGACCTCCTGGATCGGCTCGTGCTCGGTGGCGCCCAGCGCCACGATGCGCGCCACCTCCGCCTCGATGTCGTCCACGCCCCAGTACACCACCGAACCCGCCGTGCCGGGCGTGCCGTCAGGGACCAGGCCGAGTTCGAAACCGCCGACGCTGAAGCCGACGTAGAAGGGCTGGTCGAAATAAGGGCCGGCGCCGAGCACTTCGGTGAACCAGGCCCTGGCCCGGGCGAGGTCGGCGACGGGGTATTTCACGGTGCGCAATCCATTGATCATGAGGGTCTCCAGGTGTCGGACAAAAACGCCATCATGCCATTGCCTCATAGCGTTGTATTGGAAAAATGGAAGATCGACTCAGGATGCGACTGAGCGCACAGGGCGGGCAAAGGCTTCGGGCGTCTGGTCCGCGAACAGGCGGAATTCGTGGATCAGGTGCGACTGGTCGTAGTAGCCGCAGTCGAGGGCCAGCCGGGTCCAGTCGATTGGCCCGGCCGTTTGCCGGCGCAGCGCGGCGCTGGCGCGGCGGAAGCGGCCGACCATGGCGAAGGTCTTGGGCGGCAAGCCCACGCGTTCGCGGAACTGCAGCGCCAGGTGCTGGCGCGAGATGCCCAGCGTGCGCGCCAGCTCGTCGATGCGGACGCTGCCGCCGGCATGTTCGATGAGGTGGATCGCGGCGCGCGCCAGGCGGTCGGCCGGTGCCGGCGCCTGCATCGCCAGGCGGGCCAGCAGGGCGCGCTCAAGTGCCGCCAGGCGCTGTTGCGGCGTCATGTCGCACTCCCACAAGGCCGCGGCCAGGCGTTCGGTCTCGGCGCGCGGCCACAAGGCGTCCAGCGTCGGATGCTGGTCCTGCAGTTCGTGCAGCGGCAGGTCGAGGAATGCGCGCGCCGCGCCCGGCAGCAAACGCACCGCCACCGTCAGCACCGGCACGTTGGCCTCGAAGCCGTGCGCGCGCGACATCATGCCGGCCACGAAGCCGAGCGGGGCGCGGTCTTGCCAGAGGATGTCGATGCAGTTGTCGGGGAGGATGCGGTGGCGGAGCGGGGTTGTGGCGGGGAGGGCGTGGCTGGTCCACAGGCAGGCGACGTGGGTGGCCAGGGCGGGGTGGGGCGGGTATTCGTGGTACAGGTTCATGGAACGCGAGTACACCCGAAATGTAGACAGTACAAAATATTGCGTCATTCCCGCCTGCGCGGGAATGGCGTTAATAAGGGAACGACGGCTTCGAGGCTTGCGGCCCCTCGCGCTCAATCCAGATCATCCTCATCCGCCCCGCGCGCCAGCTGCGGAATCACCTTCACCAGCAAAATGCGCGGTCCGTTGGTCTTCTTGACCACCACGTCGAACTTCGGAAACTCGATGCGCTGGCCCTGCTTCGGGATGTCGCCCAGCTTGGCCATCAGCAGGCCGCCCACGGATTCCACTTCGTCCAGCCCCATGGCTTCGTTGTCGATGTCGATGCCGAGCACGCGCTCGAGCGAGACGATGGGCAGGCTGGCCTTGCCGATGTAGGTACCGTCGCCCTGCTTGAGCCAGTCGTTTTCGTTGAGGCGGAATTCGTCGCGGATTTCGCCGACGATGGCGCCCAGCAGGTTGTCGAGGGTGATGAAGCCGACCGGACGCTTGCCCTTTTCGCCGATCAGGGCGAAGTGGGGCGCGCCGCCGCGGAAACGGCGGAACAGTTCGATGGCCGGGGTGCGCGCCGAGATCATCTCGACCGGACGCAGGTATTCGGTGAGGTCGGTGATGTCCTTGCCGCCCTGTTCGGCGAAGAACAAGTCCTTCAGGTGGATCACGCCCAGCACTTCCTCGCCTTCTTCGTCGAACCAGGGATAGCGCGAGAAGCGGTTGCGGCGGATGGTGTCGAGGTTGTCCTCGAGCGAGCGGCTGGCGTACAGGGCGCTGACCTCGTTGATCGGCCGCATCAGGTCGGCCACCGAGTGCTGGCTGAACTCCAGCGACTGGGCCAGGATGTGGCGCTCGTCGTGGGTGAATTTTTCGCCGGGCATGCTGGTACCGGTGCGCAGGATCAGCTTCAGTTCTTCGTTCGAGTAATGTGTCTCGTGCCCGCCGGCGCCTGAGAGGCCGGCAATGCGCAGCACCAGGTTGGCGCTGGCGTTGAGCAGCCAGATCGCCGGGTACATCGCCCAGTAAAAGCCGTACAGCGGCACCGAGCTCCACAAGCCGACCGCTTCCGGGATGCGGATCGCCAGCGATTTCGGCGCCAGCTCGCCCACAACAATATGCAGGAACGAGATCACGCCGAAGGCGATCACGAAGGAAACGCCGTGGATGATCTGTTCCGAGGTGACGCCGGCGAACACGAACACCGGTTCCAGGATGCGCGCGAAGGCCGGTTCGCCGACCCAGCCCAGGCCCAGCGAGGCGAGGGTGATGCCGAGCTGGCAGGCGGACAGGTAGGCGTCGAGCTGGCTGTGGACCTTGAACAGGATGCGGCCGCGGAGGCCGCCGGTCTTGGCGATGGCGCGTACGCGCGTCTTGCGCAGGGTGACGATACCGAATTCGGCCGCCACGAAGAAGCCGTTCAGCGCCACCAGCACCAGCGCCAGAACGACAAATATTACGTTTTGCATAAAAATGAGTAATTAACTAAAAGGCAAGCCTTGTGCAGGCATTGTACAGTTTACCGTTCACAGCGCTCCAAGTTCACCTTTTTGCGCGGCAGCCAGGATGGCTTCGACCACGGGATGCTTGATCTTGCGGTCGTTCGAGATCGCATAAAACTGTTCGCGCACGCTCGGCACCTTGCCGATCGCGATCGCGCCGAACTGCTCGGCGACTTCGCCGGCCAGGGCCGCCGGTGCGAAGAACAAACCGAGGCCGCGGCGGCCAAAGGTATTCAGCAGGGCATTGTCTTCGAATTCGCCGACGACGTCCGGACGCACGTGGTGCTGGACGAACCATTCGTCGATCTTGCCGCGCAGGGCATTATTACGTGCCGGCAGCAAAAACGGCGCGCCGTTCAGATTGCCGGGGAAACCGTCGCCGTCGTGGTAGCGCTCGGCAAGGGCCGGCGTGCCCATCACCAGCATCTCGCTTTCGAACAACTGGTGGCTGAACACTTTTAACGCGCTGCTGGCGCGTACCTCGCGGTCGGTCAGCACCACGTCCAGTTTATGCAGGGCGAGGTCGGCCAGCAGCGCGTCGAACTGGTCTTCGTAGCAGACCAGGCGCACCGGCCGGCTCATCTGCGTCGCTACTTCCAGCATGCGGTAGGCCGACAGCTTGGGCAGAGAGTCCGAGATGCCCACCGTCAGGCGGATGCGGCCGCTGTCGGCTTCGTTCAGCGCTTCCTGCATCTGCTCGCCCAGCAAGAAGATCTGGTCGGCATAGGCCATCGCCACGCGTCCGGCCTCGGTCAGCACCAGGCGCCGCCCCTGTTGCGCGAACAGGGCCTTGCCCAGGCTTTGCTCGAGCAGGGTCAGTTGCGAACTGATGGTCTGGACCGCCAGCCCGAGGCGCTCGGCCGCGCGCGTGATGCCGCCTTCCTTGGCCACGACCCAGAAGTAATACAGGTGCCGAAAATTGATGTCGGTTTTCATGAAATGTGGATAGCACAGGTTTTTTCGAAGTAACTCTCATATTATCTTCGCTTTTTCCTTTTGATGCACATCTTTACACTGCGCCTTGTCAACAAAAACATAAGCAGGGGTCGATCAAGATGAAGCATTTCAGAATCTCATTCATTGTGACTGCGCTGTGCCTCGCCGCGTCCGGCTGGTGGGGTTACGAGCACGGCGGGCTGGGTGGCATGGTGACGGCGGTGGGTATCGCCGCGATCCTGGCCGTAATGGAAGTCTCGCTGTCCTTCGACAATGCGGTGGTGAATGCCTCGGTCTTGAAGACCTGGGACGAGTTCTGGAAAAAGCTGTTCCTCGGCGTCGGCATCATCATCGCCGTGTTCGGCATGCGTCTGCTGTTCCCGCTGGTGATCGTCGCGGTGGCAGCCAACCTGAGCATGGGTGAAGTCTGGACGCTGGCACTGGAAAACCCGAAAGCCTACTCGCAGCACCTGACCAACCACCACGCGGAAGTGGCGGCCTTCGGCGGCATGTTCCTGCTGCTGGTTTTCCTGAACTTCCTGTTCGACGACGAGAAGGAACATCACTGGCTGGGTCACTTCGAGGAGAAGCTGGGCGCGCTGGGCAAGGTGTCCTCGATCTCGGTGATGATCGCGATCGGCGCCCTCATGGCCAGCCTGTCGCTGGTGACGGAAGCCCAGAAGATGGTGGTGCTGATCTCGGGCCTGTGGGGCATCCTGATCTACGTCGGTGTGGATGTGCTGAGTAATTTGCTGGAAGGTTCGGAAGAGGGCGGCGGCGAAGTCGGCGAGATGGTCAAGCGCGGCGGTATCGGCGGCTTCCTGTACCTGGAAGTGCTGGATGCATCGTTCAGCTTCGACGGCGTGATCGGCGCCTTCGCCATTACCAACGACGTCGTGATCATCATGCTGGGCCTGGCCATCGGCGCGATGTTCGTGCGTTCGCTGACGGTCTACCTGGTGGACAAGGGCACGCTCGACCAGTACGTCTTCCTGGAACACGGTGCGCACTATGCGATCGGCATCCTGGCTCTGATCATGCTGGCCAGCATGAAGTTCCATGTGCCTGAAATGATCACCGGCCTGGCAGGCGTGGCCTTCATCGGCGCCTCGGTGTGGTCGTCGATCCGCTACCGCAAGAAGCATGAAGCGATTGGCTTGGACAAGAAGGCAGTGGCACACGTCGAGTGACGTGCAAAAGAATCCGCGGCGAATGGCAGAACACCAGTTCGCTGCACATGTAGTACCCAGGGTGTTCATATAACCGAAGGAGTAACCATCATGGCAATCAGTCTGCAAAAAGGCGGCAACGTCAACCTGTCGAAAGAAGCGCCGGGCCTATCGAGCCTGAAGCTGGGCCTGGGCTGGGACGTCCGCGCCACCGACGGCGCAGCATTCGACCTCGACGGCGTGGCCTTCCTGCTGAACGCGTCGGGCAAGGTGCGCTCGGATGCCGACTTCATCTTCTACAACAACGCCAGGTCGAGCGACGGTTCGGTCACCCACTCGGGCGACAACCGCACCGGCGCCGGCGAAGGCGACGACGAGACCCTGAGCATCGACCTGAGCAAGGTGCCGGCCGACGTCGAGCGCGTGGTGCTGGCCGTGACCATCCACGAAGGCGACACCCGCCGCCAGAACTTCGGCATGGTCGGTAAGGCTTTCATCCGCTGCATCAACGCCGGCAACAACAGCGAGATCGCCCGCTACGACCTGTCGGAAGACGGCTCGACCGAGTCGGCCATGGTCTTCGGCGAGGTGTATCGCAACGGCGCCGACTGGAAGTTCCGCGCCGTCGGCCAGGGCTTCAACGGCGGCCTCGGTCCCCTCGCCAAGAACTATGGCGTGAGCGTATAAGGGAAACCACATGCCAGTATTTACCGTAACCGGGGATGTCGATCCCTTCCTGCACGTGTCGATGAAACGCGGCGAGACCATCTACTGCGAGTCGGATGCCATGGTCATGATGGAATCGACGCTCGACCTCAAGGGCAAGATGAAGGGGGGACTGGGCAGCGCGCTGATGCGCACCTTCGCCAACGGCGAGTCCTTCTTCCAGCAGCACATCGAGGCGACCCGCGGCGACGGCGACTGCCTGCTGTCGCCGACCCTGCCGGGCGCGATGCAGGTGGTCGATTGCGGACCGAAGCAATACATCATCAGCGACGGCGCCTTTGTCGCGGCCGCCGCCGGCGTCGACCTGAAGGTGCGCACCCAGAGCCTGGGGAATGCGCTGTTCGCACAGAGCGGCGGCTTCTTCGTCACCGAGACGCAGGGCAGCGGCCAGGTCGTGGTGTCGGGCTTCGGGTCGATGAACGAGCTGGAAGTGGAGCCGGGCAAGGACGCGATCATCGACAACTCGCACGTGGTGGCCTGGGATTCCACGCTGCAGTACGAGGTGTCGGTGACCACAGGGCAGAGCAGCGGCTTCCTCGGCAACCTGATCAACAGCCAGACCAGTGGCGAAGGCATCGTCCTGCGCTTCTCGGGTCGCGGCAAGATTTTCGTCTGCTCGCGCAACCGCAATGCATTCAAGGCCTGGATGCAGTCGCCTGCGCGTTAAGACCAACGAATTAAGGAGTCAATCATGAGTGTGAACCTGCAAAAAGGTCAGAAGATCTCGCTGGAGAAGGAAGCCGGCGGCGCGCTGTCGCGCGTGACGATGGGCCTGGGCTGGGACGTCGCCAAGAGCAAGGGCTTCTTCGGCTTCGGCGGCGGCAAGGGCGAAGCGGTCGACCTGGACGCGTCGGTCGTCATGTTCGACGAGACCAACCGCCCGATCGACGTGGTCTGGTTCCGCCAGCTGAAGAGCCGTGACGGCAGCATCACGCACACCGGCGACAACCGCACCGGCGCAGGCGATGGCGACGACGAGCAGATCGTCGTCGACCTGAGCGCAGTGCCGCCCGGCGTGAAAGCGCTGGTGTTCACCGTGAACAGCTTCACCGGCCAGAACTTCTCGACCGTGGCGAATGCCTTCTGCCGCATCATCAACGCCGGCAACCAGCAGGAAATCGCGCGCTACGACTTGTCGGTGACCGGCTCGCACACGGCCCAGATCATGGCCAAGCTGTACCGCCACAACGGCGAATGGAAGATGCACGCGATCGGCGAAAACGGCAGCGGCCGCACCTTCGACGACCTGATGCCGCAGATTACGCCGCATCTGTAATACATGGCTGACGGCGCGCGTCGCTAGAACGCGCCCGTCCAGGAATCACGCGGACTCCCCGGTCCGCGCGATTGGGTGCTTGGGACCCAAACTTTAACGGCTCTGCTTGCAGAGCCGTCTTTTTTTCTACACAACCCTTTCCTGGACCTTGTAAATATTGCTTGACCTAAGTTTCACTCGGCCGTACTGTATTACTTAATTAATACAGTAGATTAAATGCCCGTCTACCAACTCGCCACTTGTCAGCAACCTTTATGAAGGAAAGCGTCATGAGTTACCCCATCGTCAGCATGTCTTCGGTATCGAAACACTTCGGCAGCCAGCGCGTGCTGGATGGCCTCGACTGGAAAATCGGGCGCGGCCAGGTGGTGGGGCTGCTGGGCCGCAACGGCGCCGGCAAGTCGACCCTGCTCGAATGCATGCTCGGCCTGCGCGAGCTGGATGGCGGGACCGTGGCCATGCTGGGCGAGGATGCCGGCCGCCTGTCGGAAGCGGCGCTGGCGCGCATCGGCTACGTGCCGCAGAAGCCCGATTTGTTCGACTGGCTGACGCCGCTGCAGATGTTCGACTACTTCAAGGCCATGTACCCGCGCTGGAACACGGCCAAGGTCGAGGGCTTGCTGTCGCGCTGGGGTTTCGACGCGGGCATGCGCAGCAAGCAGATCAAGAAGCTGTCCGGCGGCGAGCAGCAGCGCCTGGCCATCATCCGCGCGCTGGCCCACGACCCGGAAGTGCTGATCCTGGACGAACCCGTTTCCAGCCTGGACCCGGTGGGCCGGCGCGACTTCCTGCGCGAGCTGGTCGACCAGGTGATCGAGCGCGGCACCACGGTGGTGTTCTCGACCCACATCCTGTCCGACCTCGAAAGGGTCGCCTTCGACCTGGCTTTCCTCAAGGATGGCAAGATCGCGCTACAGGGCCAGACCGATGCGCTGCTGGAAGGCGCGCGCCGCGTCGTCGCACCGGCGTCGAGCCTGCCGGGGACGCCGCTGGCCGGCGAAGTGCGCCGCCACCGCGAGGGCGCCACCACCAGCGTCATCGTGCAGGGGCCGGGCCCCGATGTCGAGCGCCTGGCGCGCGAACCAGGGGTACGCGTCGAAGCGATGACGCTGGAAGACCTCTTCATCGAGGTGACCAAATGATGGGCATGCTGAACGATTACCGCGCCATCCTGCGCGTGACGACGCTCCAGCGCGATGCCAGAACCTTCAAGCTGCTGGTGATGATGGGCCTGCCGCTGACCTTGTGTCTTGCCCTGGTCGGCGGCATCGCCCTGTGGGAGCAAAAGATGGGCCTCGACCTGTCCCTGCGCATGCTGGGCGGACTGGCCACGCTCTGGTTCCTGCTGGTGTGGTGCATCCTGTTCGTGCCCGGCACGCTGATGCTGAACTCCGCAGTCAACGCCCGCCTGATGCCGCGCCAGCGCCGCCGCGTGATCCAGATGACGGCGGGTTGCTGGCTGCTGCTGACCGCCGTCTCCACGGCGGTACTGGGCAAGGCGGTCGCGTTCCCGCTGGTCGGCATGCTGGTCCTCGGGCTGGCCATGACCTTCAGCGGCAACATGGGCGGGATCTTCCTGATCGTCCTGCCGAGCAACTGGCCGGTCGCCGCGCGCTACCTGGTGCCGCCCCCCTGGCTCGAGGTCATCACGAGCATGCCGGGTCTCGTCGCCGCGACTGCCCTGACCCTGCTGGGCGTGGCCTGGGCCCTGCGCGCGATGTATCCGGCCGGGGGCGACGTCCACCTCGGCAAGCGCGCCCACCAGGTCGAACGGATCCGCCGCATGCAGAGCGGCGAGGGCTGGACCCAGGGCGTCGATAGTGGCACCTTCAACGGCTCGAGCGCGCTGCGCCTCTACGCCTACAGCCTGCGCCGCGACTGCCGCGCGCCGCGGCCGGGCGCCATGCTGATGCACGCCCTGGGACCCGGCGCGCACTGGAGCATCTGGATCCTCAGCCTGGCCATCATGCTGGCGGTCGGCGCCGCCATCCACGTCCTCGTTGCCTGGCACGACACGGCGCGCGCCCGCGACTTCATGGCCGGCCTCTCCATGTCCGGCCTGGGCGGGATGGTGTCGATGATCCTGTTCAGCACCGCCCAGATCGGGCAGTCGATCAACAAGACGCTCGGCGAGCAAGCCTTGCTGCGCCTGACGCCGCTGGCCGGCGACAAGGGCTTGCTGAACGAGCGCCTGGCGCGGCAGCTCGTACTGCGCGGGCTGAGCACATGGGTCTTGCTGACGGGTGCGGTCATGGTGCTGACCTTGATGGTCGGCGGCACCAACGCGCTGGCGCGGCAATTTGCCCTTTGCTCCCTGGCCGGCCAGGTGTCGATGATGGGTCTGCTGTGCGACTATGCCCGCGACGGCGGCTGGACCCTGGCGCGTGCCCTGCGCGCGGGCGGCCTGGCGCTGCTCGAAGCGGGCGCCGGGGTCGGGGCGGGATGGCTCACCGGAACCTCGTACTGGGGCTGGATGACGGCGATCGCGATTGCGGCCTGTGTCTTCCTGCTGCGGCGCGCGTGGCACGGCATGCTCGCCGCGCCACCGGCCTTCCCGGCACGCCGCCTGGCGTTATCATAGATGGCCATGACCACGCACACCGCCTCCCTGTTCTCGATCGCGACCGGCTCGGCCGACCCGATCTACCGCCAGCTCGTCGAGCAGGTGCGCCGCCTGGTCGTGTCCGGCCAGCTGGCGCCCGGCGACGGGATGCCCTCGGTGCGCGAGATCGCCCAGGCGCTGGCGCTGAACCCGATGACCGTGTCCAAGGCCTACGGGCTGCTGGAGATGGAGGGCGTGCTGGCGCGCCGCCGCGGCCTCGGCATGGTCGTGGCCGACAGTGCCGGTTCCGGCAAGCCGGACGAGCGCGCGGCGCTGCTGCGGCCGACGCTGGAACGGGCGGCGCGCGAGGCGCGCGAGCTGGAACTCGACCCCAAAACCGCATTGGACCTGTTTGCCGCCATCCTGAAGGAAGCGCCATGAATGCGATGACAAATGCACTGCAGGATTACCGCGCCATCTGGCGCGTGACAACCCTGCAGAGGGCGGAAGGCTCGGTGAAGCTGGTCCGAGGCCTGGCCCTGCTGGCGCTCGTCGTTGGCGCCGCTGTGGCAGCGGTCGCCCTGGCGCGCCACAAGCTGGACGCCGGCACCTGCGCACGCGCGCTGCTGGGGATAGTCGCGTTCTGGCTGGGCATGGTCTGGACCGTGGTGTTCGTACCGGGTTCGCTGCTGCTCAATGCTGCCGCCAACGCCAGGCTGGTGCCGCGCCAGCGCTGGCGCCTGATGCAGATGGCGGGCGGTGGCTGGCTGCTGCTCACGCTGGCGTCGACGGCGCTGGCCGGCAGCTGGACGGCCTTCCCGGTAATCGGGATCTACCTCATTGCGTTTACCCTGCTGTTCGGTGCCGCCAACCCGCGCGCGGTGGTACCGATGCTCATCGTCGCCAACTGGAGCTGGGTGTCGCGCCGCGTGCTGCCGCCGGCGCTGCTGGACGCCCTCGCCAGCGATGCCGCGCTGGCGCTGTTCGCGGCCTTGCTGGTGCCGGCCGGCGCCTGGGTGCTGCGCTGGATGTATGCGCCAGGGGGCGACGCCCAGTTCGACAGGCAGGCTGTGCTGCGCATGCAGATCGCGTCGCTCGAAGGGCGGGGCGTGTCCGGCTCGCTGGACAAGCGTAGCGGTGCGCTGCGCACCTATACCGCCGCGCTGCGCCGCGACGCCGGCCGCGGGTGGCAAGGCGCCGATCCGGGCCGCATGCTCATGTACGCGCTGGGTCCGGACGTGCACTGGAGCGCCTGGCGTGGCACCGCCCTGTTCATGCTGGCGGTCGGGGCGGGTGTCCGCCTGCTGCTGGCATGGCAGGGGCGCGGCCAGTCGCTGCACGACTTCGTTGGTGGCGCATCGCTGGTAGGACTGGGCTCGCTGGTGCTGACGATCGTGTTCGCGGCGGCGGCCTTCGGCCAGTCGCTGAGCCGCACCCGCGGCGAGCAGGCGCTGCTGCGCCTGGCGCCGCTGACCGGCGACACGGCACTGCTGAATCGCCGGCTCGCCGGGCAGCTGCTGCGCCGCGCACTGGGACTCTGGACCGTGCTGGCCGTGGTGATCCTGGTCGTCAGCGCGCTGGTGGCCGGCCCCGGCGTGTTGCTGCGCCAGTTCGGCTTGTGCTGCCTGGCCGGCCAGGTGGCCATGATGGGGCTGCTGGGTGACTATGCCGGCAATGGCGGGTGGAATACGGCCCTGGCCTGGGAAGAGGCGGCGCTGGCCTTGCCGGAAGTGCTGGCCGCGTTCGGCCTTGGGGCGCTCATTGGCACGCCGCCCTGGCCCTGGATGGCGGCGATCGCCCTCGGCGTGGCCGCCTTCCGCTTGCGGTGCGCGTGGCACGGAATGCTGGCGGCGCCGGTGGCGTTTCCGGCGCGGCGGATGCGCTGACGCCTCCGTGGCTCAGTGCGCACGCTTCTGCACCAGCGCCGTCCCGATGCCGTGACGGCGCACCTCGCTCACCGCCGTCACCGTGCCATCCTGGTTGAACACGATGGCATTCGCCGCACCGATCTCTTCCGGCGGCGGACTGGTTTCCCACTTGTGCCCGAAGGTTTCCAGTGATCTGGCCTGGGCGCTGCCGATGAAGCCCGGTTCCACCGAGGTCTCCTTGCTGTTCCGCTGCGACAGGCGCGGCGCGTCGATCGCCTTATCCATCGGCATGCCGAGGTCGAGGTAGTTGACGATGGTCTGCAGCACGGTGGTGATGATGGTCGCGCCGCCGGGGCTGCCGATGGTAAAGGCTGGTTTGCCGTCCTTCAGCACGATGGTCGGCGCCATGCTGCTGCGCGGGCGCTTGCCGGCTTCGGGGATGTTCGGCGCCGGGCCGGTGAAGTCGAAGTCGGTCATCTCGTTGTTCAGCAGGAAGCCATAGCCCGGGACCACGATGCCGCTGCCGCCCCAGGACTCGATGGTGAAGGTATAGGACACGACGTTGCCTTCCTTGTCCGACACCGTCAGGTGGGTCGTGTGCAAGCCTTCCTGCTGGGTCACGCCGGTGCGCGGGCGCAGCGGGAAGCTCTGGTCGTTCTCGTACAGGAAGGCGTCGCCGGCCGCGACCACCGCGGCGGCCTTGTCCGGACGGATCAGCGAGCGGCGCTGGGCCGCGAACTGCTTGGACAGCATGCCTTCGACCGGGGCATCGACGTATTCCGGGTCGGCCAGGTAGGCATTGCGGTCGGCGAAGGCCAGGCGCGAAGCTTCCAGGTACAAGTGTTCGACGTTCGGGCGCGCCATCCCTTTGAGGTCATAGCCTTCCAGGATGTTCAGCGCTTCGGCCACCGCGATGCCGCCGCTGCTGGGCAGCGGCATGCCATACACGTCGTAGCCGCGGTAGGTCGAGCGGATCGGCTGGCGGATGCGGGCTTCGTAGTTGGCCAAGTCGGCCAGCGTCATGTTCCCGGTGCGTACCGAGACGCCTTCGGCCAGCGGCGGCCGGTTGACGGCGCTTACGATGGCTTGCGCCAGCGGCCCCTGGTAAAAGGCTTTATAGCCCTTGGCGCCGAGTTCGCGGTAGGTCCTGGCCAGGTCCGGATTCTTGAGCAGGGTACCGGCCGGGATGGCCTTGCCCTTCCTCAGGTAGAGCTGGCTGGTGCTGGTGAACTGCTGAAATTTTCTTTCATTTTCGGTCACCAGATGATTGAAAGTTTCACTGACCGTAAAGCCCTTGCTGGCGACGTCGATCGCCGGCGCCAGCACCTGTTTGAAGGACATGGTGCCGTAGCGTTCCAGGGCCTCGTGCCAGCCGCGCACCGTGCCCGGTACGCCGACCGAGGCGCCGCTGGCAACCGCGGTCTCGAAGTCGATCGGTTTGCCGTTCTCCAGGAACACCGAAGGACTGAAGGCGGCCGGCGCGGTTTCGCGGTGGTCAACCGTCACCACGCGCTTGTCCTTGGCCAGGTAAATCACCATCAGGCCGCCGCCGCCGATGCCGCAGCTGAACGGGTCGGTGACACCCAGGGTCGCGGCGGCCGCCACCGCGGCGTCGATCGCATTGCCGCCCTTGTTGAGGATGGCGATGGCCGACTCGGACGCTTTTTCACTGATGGTGGCGACCGCGCCGCCGGTGCCGGTCGAGACCGGGGTCTTGGCCAACGCAAAAGGCGGCGTCAGCACGATGGACAGGATCAGGGCGCCGGCGAGCGCTTTGGCGGGGACGGTCATGGTCATGGGCGGGGTGTGGATGGGTTCATCGGAAACCTATTTGGCAGTGATGTGCAGCGTTACCGGCGTCAGGTCGGATGGCCGGGCCGTGGCGATGCGTGCCGGCGGCACGGCGCCCAGCTCGAGGCTGACGTGGCCGCCGTGCAGGGCCGCCGGCGCAGCCACCGGCTGGTCGGGGCCGAGGCTGAATTCTTCGCTGCCGTTGCGGTCCCGGACGATGAACCGGTACGCCAGGCGGCCGGCCCAGATGCAGTGCACATTGGCGGGGCAGCGGCTGTCGCTCACGCTGTCGTAGGTCAGTGTCAGGCCGCGCGACAGCGCAAGGCTTTGCTGCGGTTTGAGGACGTAGGTGGCGTCGTGGATTGGGGGTGCGGCGCAGGCGCTCAGGCCGATCAGCATCCCGGCGGCTGCCCATCGAATCAGACCCTGCTGCAGATACCGGAACGGCTTCATCGGACCAGTCAAATGGTTGCGTCTTGTTCATGATAGCAAACTCGTTCATGGTCTCCGCCTTGATTGACGCGTGCATACCTTGCTCGCTGCCGGCAGAGACGACATTCGACGCGGCAGGCCTTTTCCAGGCTGCGATTGTCGGTTCGGCGCTGTACTGGACGGGACACTGCTGCTATTTCATGGATCGACCGGGAAATCCGGCACATATTACCCCTGGGGATCCAATGTATGGCGGCCCGCTTCCAGCCGGACTCGACCGTTCAGCCCAGGGTCGCAGGTTGCCCAACCGCAAAGTTCACGGACTGTCGCGACCGGCCGCAGTCTACCCATACCAAGCGTATGCCCTTTCGTTCCCAGGGATTTGGAAGCTCATGGGTTTGGTGAACACGATGCGTCGTGCTAGCATGAATTTCCGTTCAACCATTCGACGATCGATACAAGTATCATGCGCCACCGCGGCCAAAATACCAGTTCGTCCATGCTTGCTGCCTTCCCCGGTTGGCTGGGGAGCACCCTTGCAGGCATCGCCAGTTTCGCTTACCTGCTCGGCAGCGTCATTCTGGGGGCTTTCCAGCCGGGCTGGAAAGCCATGGCGCCGCTGACAGCTGCAAGTATTGGTGCATTGGCCATTCCATTGATTTACGCACGCACGCCGCGCCGCGGGTTGTTCATGGGCCTGGCGTTCAGCGTGAGCCTGTTTGCGTTGACCGTCCTGGCAAGCCAGTACATTGCACATGCCGACCTGATCAATCCAGCGCTGATCCGCCTGGTGGGCCTCGACCCCACGCTGAGCGGCAGGACGTCGGTCGCCACTGCCATGTGCCTTTTGCTTCTTGGCGGCGCCAGCATCGCCCGGCTGCGGCGTGCCCTCGGCGCGGTCGAATGGCTGGCCAATACCGCATTGTTGATATCAGGAATCGCGTTGCTCGGCTACGCCTACGATATCTCCAACCTGTACAGCTATTTCATCTTTAATACGGTGGCATTGTCGACTGCGCTGGCCCTGTTTTGCCTGTCGATCGCGCTACTGCTGTCCGAGCCGGACAGCAGGTTGGGCATGGCGGCGCGCTCTGCCCACGCGGGCGGTCGGCGTCTGCGCCATATGTTGTCCATGACGATCGTGCCGGCAGTATTGGGCTGGGTGCTGTTGCACAGCAAGAGCCTGACCAAAGGAGGCGATAGTTTCGCCATAGCGCTGCTGGTCATGTGCACGACCATCCCGATGTTCTATCTGCTGCTCGAATATGCCCGGGCGACCGAACTGCTGAATCGCACACGGGACGCGCAAGCGATCTTGCTGCAGGACGAAGTAGCCCGCATCACGACCGAGCTGGCTCTCACGCATCGGCGCGAAGTGAGCGCAATGGCACAGCTTGAACGCTCCAAACGCTCGGAAGTCATCGCCCAGCTGACCGGCAGTATCACCCACGATTTCAACAACTTGCTGATGATCATTGGCGGCAGTGCCCAACTGATGAAAATGCAGATATCGACCGACTCCGCTTTGTTGCGTCATGTCGAAAAGATCAGCGTCACTGTGAAGGCGGCGGCCAAGCTTACCGCGCAGCTTGCGGCGTTTTCGCGCACGCAGCGTCTTGACATGCAGCCGGTACCGGTCGATGAGGTCGTGCGCGCCGCAGTCAAGGACACACTCGATGTTTTTCAGTCGGACATTCGCCTGATCCAGAAATTCGATGCACCTGAGGCATGGGTACTCGCCGACCGGGCACAGCTGCAACTGGCTATTGTCCACTTGCTGCGGAATGCCAGCGACGCGCTGGGCGAGTACGGAACCTTGACCGTCAGCACCAATGTCGTGCACTCGGATTCTCCCGAGGTGGGCGATACGATCACGATTCGCGTGCAGGACGACGGATGCGGTATGTCTGCCGAGGTGATGTCGAATGCAATCGAGCCATTTTTTACGACAAAATCCGGTAGCCAGCATCAAGGCCTTGGCTTGGCACAGGCCAGTTCGGTAGTGAATCAGGCCAGCGGCACCTTGTCCCTGTCGGCCGCGCCAGGCGGCGGGACCCGCGTCGATATCTGTTTGCCGCGCCATGCGCTGGTGGCGAAACCGGCGCATCCCGGCGCCGCGGCCGACCCCGCTGTCCTGTCCGGCAACCGGCGCCTGCTAGTGATCGACGACGATCCGGATGTCCGCCACGTGATCGCCGAATTGCTGCGCTCGATGCATTATGACGTGAGCGAAGCGCACGATGGCGAAAGCGGGCTAAGCAAGCTCGAGCAGGTACAGCCGGCACTGGCGATCATCGACTACCTTATGCCAGGCATGAATGGTGGCGAAGTGGCTCGCAGGGCGCGCCTGCTGCTTCCGGCGCTGCCTATCCTGTTCATCAGTGGCTACGCAGACTCGGAAGCAATTGCCGCCGTCTCCCACGCACAGTTGTTGAGAAAGCCCATCCTGCCACAGGAGCTGGGGCAGGCAGTCAGCAGAGCGTTGACAAACTTGTAATCCAGTCACCCGGTCCACCCGGTCTGCGCGCAGCCGATGAGGTGGAGGGCGCTTTCGGCTTGTATTGGCAGCGTCCAGCGATCTTATTGTCGTTCCGGCGGCGGCAACTTCACATCCGGCAGGAACAGCAAGGCCACCAGCGCCACCAGCACGATCACGGTGCCGGCGCCGAAGATGTTGGCGATCGCATGCCGGTAGATTGCCTGCATCGCAGGATCGAGCGTCACACCGGCACCGGCGCTGGCCGCCGCCGCGATGCCGTGCGCATGCAACTGGTGCGCCAGGATCGCGCCGGAGCCGGTCACGCCGAGCAGGCCGCCGAGCGAGCGGAAGAAGGTCAGCATCGCCGTGCCCACGCCGCGCCGCGCCAGCGGCAGCGCGTACTGGACGACGATGGTCATGTTCGGCATCACCAGGCCCAGGCCGGCGCCCAGCATGAAGATCGCCGGCTCGACGACCCAGTAACCCTGGCCGCTGTCCATGCCCCAGGCCAGCACGCCGAAGGACAGCACCGCCACCGCCAGGCCGCCAATCTGCACCTGTTTATATTTGTTGGAACGCGCCAGCACGCGGCCGTTGAGGGTGGACGCGATGATCATCCCGACCATCATCGGCACCGTCAGCATGCCGGAGCTGGCCGGGCTGCTGCCCATGACCAGCTGGAAGAACAGCGGGAAGAACACGCTGGCGCCCATCAGGCCCATGAAGGTCAGCGCCATTACCAGGCTGGCGATGTTGAACACGCGGTTGGCGAACAGATCGGGCGGCAGCACCGGTTCCGGCGTGCGGCGCAGGTGGATCAGCAGCCAGGTCCCGAGCAGCGCGGCCAGCACGGCGCAGACCTTGACCTGGGGCGCCTCCCAGGGCCACTCGGTGCCGCCCAGCGCCAGCACCAGCAGCAGGGCGACGATGGTCCCGGTCAGCAGGATCGAGCCCAGGTAATCGATGCGGTGAGCGTGGGTGCGCACCGGCTTTCTCAGCGAGCGCGCGATCGACCAGAAGGCAAAGGCGCCGACCGGCAGATTGATGAAGAAGATCCAGTGCCAGGACAGCAGATCGGTCATGACGCCGCCCAGCACCGGTCCCAGGATGCTGGTGACGGCGAACACGATCGCGATCGAGCCCTGGCGCCTGGCGCGCTCGTGCGGCGGCACCAGGTCGCCGATGATGATCTGGGCCAGCGGCATGAAGCCGCCGGAGCCGAGGCCCTGGATCGCGCGGAACACGATCAGCTGGGTCATGTCCTGCGCCAGCCCGCACAGCACCGAACCGGCCAGGAAGGTGGCCAGCGCGGTGAAGATCATCGGGCGCCGGCCGTACTGGTCGGCCAGCTTGCCGTACAGCGGCATGGTGGCGGTGGAGGCCAGCACGTAGGCAGTCACGACCCAGGACAGATGCGCCATGCCGCCGAGGTCGGCGACGATGCGGGGCAGGGCGGTGGCGACGATGCTCTGGTCGAGCGCGCCCAGGCCGAGCACGGCCATCAGGGCGAAGTAGACGGCGCGGATTTCGCGCTCGGTGACGGGAGACGGCGCCTGGGCGGCGGGGGTGTCGAGGTGCGGGCTTGGGGTCATGACGGGCACTACGAGAGGAAAAGCATACATTATCAGATCGGTAAGCAGCTTGGGTAGCCCGCCGCGCGGCCGGAAGCATGTCAAACAGGCAAACTTCGGAATTCAGCGGTATGCTTGGCAGGGATATCCGACAACGATCCAGGAGAATGCGCATGACCCGGCTGACTGCAAACGACTTCGATCCCGAAGTCCTGAAACTCTTCGATGGCTACGTGCACGGCCAGGTGTCGCGCCGCGATTTCATCGCCCGTGCCGGACGCTACGCCGTCGGCGGCACCACGGCTGCCACCTTGCTGGCCCAGTTGTCGCCCTCGTTCGCGGCGCCGCTGGTGGCACCAAAGGATGCGCGCCTGAAGACCGGCTACCAGGAATTCGACTCGCCGCAAGGCTACGGCAAGCTGCGCGGCTACCTGGCCATGCCGGCCGATGCCAAGGGCAAGCTGCCGGCAATCCTGGTCGTGCACGAGAACCGCGGCCTGAACCCGCACATCGAAGACGTGACGCGCCGCCTGGCGCTGGAGGGTTTCATCGCCTTCGCGCCGGACGCGCTGTTCCCGCTGGGCGGCTATCCGGGCGACGAGGACAAGGCGCGCGCGCTGTTCCCCAAACTCGACCAAACCAAGACACGCGCCGATTTCGTCGCCGCGGCCGGGCGCTTGAAAACGCTGCCCCAGGCCAGCGGCAAGGTCGGCGTGGTCGGCTTCTGCTGGGGCGGCGGCATTGCCAACTATCTCGCCACCCAGTTGCCGGACCTGGCGGCCGCGGTGCCCTTCTACGGCGCCCAGCCGGCCGCCGCCGACGTCGCCCGCATCAAGGCGCCGCTGCTGATCCATGACGCCGGCAAGGACGAGCGCATCCTGGCCGGCTGGCCCGCCTACGAGGCGGCGCTGAAGGCCAACAAGATCGATTACCAACATTTCACTTACGCAGGCGTCGAGCATGGCTTCAACAACGACACCACGCCGCGCTACGACGACGCCGCGGCCAGGCTGGCTTGGAACCGTACGCTTGCCTTCTTCAAGGAACAACTGGCCTGACCACTTCGGGTCACTTCGGGGTCAGAGCACAATTCGGGGTCAGAGCACAATCCAGGGGCACCGGTTTTCCCAGCAGTTCGTAAACAAGCGCTGGGAAACATGGCGGTAGCGCGGAATTACGGTTTTGCTCTGACCCCGGATTCCGCTCTGACCCCGAAATACTGACCCCGAAAAAACAAAAGGCACCCGAAGGTGCCTTTGCGTGTGCTGCGGGAAGATCGATCAGACGTAAGCGGCGAGGGCCGTTTTCATCTTTTTCAGCGCAGCGGTTTCGATCTGGCGGATACGCTCGGCCGACACGCCGAACTCTTCCGCCAGCGTGTGCAGGGTCGCACCCGAACCGTCATCGTTGGCCAGCCAGCGCGCTTCGACGATGCGGCGCGAACGCGGGTCCAGCTTGCCGAGCGCCGTTTCCAGGCCTTCCGACTGCAGCCGCACCACTTCTTCGGCTTCCAGCACCTTGGTTGGTTCCTGCTGGTCCGACGACAGGTAGGCGATCGGCGAGAACTTGTCGTCTTCGTCGTCGGTCGGCGCTTCCAGCGCGATGTCACGGCCCGACAGGCGGGTTTCCATCTCGACCACTTCTTCGCGCTTCACGTCGAGCAGCTTGGCCAGGTCGGCAACTTGCTGCGGCGACATGGCGTCCAGGCCTTGCTTGTTGCTGCGCAGGTTGAAGAACAGTTTGCGCTGCGCTTTGGTCGTCGCGACCTTGACCAGACGCCAGTTCTTCAAGATGTATTCGTGCATCTCGGCCTTGATCCAGTGCATCGCGTACGACACCAGGCGTACGCCCTGGTTCGGATCGAAACGCTTGACTGCTTTCATCAGGCCGATATTGCCTTCCTGGATCAGGTCGGCGTGCGGCAAGCCATAGCCCAGATAACCGCGCGCGATCGAGACCACCAGGCGCAGGTGGGACATCACCAGCTTTTGCGCGGCGTCCAGGTCATTCATTTCCGTCAGCCGCTTGGCCAGCGAAACTTCTTCTTCATGGGTCAGCATCGGCACGCGGTTCACCGCGGAGATATATGCGTCGATATTGCCGAGATTGCCAGTGAAACCGAGTCCCAGAGCACGGCTGCCAGCGGGAACCAATGCGGATTGTGCGGACATAGTCATTTCCCTTGTAGAGTGAGCTGTACTGCATCTTCAATCTGCCATACACCGTACCCCGAAGGCGTAACAGCTTGGCGTGTTACGGGATGCGAGACGTTGTGCTATCGAGCCACCAAACGTCATGTACGGACACTATATTAGCACTCTCTTGAAGTGAGTGCTAGAAGCCTCCATGTTCCCGGTGACCCCTTTAAGTTTCATTAAAGTGTTGCTTAAAGGAATCAAATTGAGGTGCGTTTCAACTGTAGGGTAGAGTTGAGCGATGCAGTTGATTTAACTCAAACGTAACTTAGATATCGTTTGAATTCCGTTGAAGACAGGTTAGGCGACCGGTGGGTCGCCTTCTGTTGAATGGCGCACTTAGGAATGTAGGCGGATGGCTCGCCTCGGCCGCAGGTTTGACTGGCCAGCAGCGGCAGAGTTAGCTAAATAATAAGTCGCCGCTGGCTTGATTTTGGCCGTGACGGCCTTATTTGAGGCGCGCCAGATGGCGCTGCACCGACAGCAATGCCCCCACCAACCCGAGCCCGGCGCTGATCGCCAGCAGGCCCGCCACGGCCAGCGGCGGCAGCGCCGTCAGTTGGAAGTCGGAGGCATACAGGCGTGCGAACTCGGCGATGGCCGTGTTGAGCGGACGCAGCGCCAGCGCCACCGCGCCAAGGGCGACGGCCCCGGCGCCCAGGCCGAGCAGGGCACCGGTGTAGTAGAAGGGACGGTGAATGAAATTGTCGGTGGCGCCCAGCAGCTTCGATACCGCGATTTCTTCGCGCTGGGTCAGCACCTGCAGGCGGATCGTGTTGAACACCACCGCGATCACCACCACGCCCAGCGTGACGGCCAGCAGCAGCAGCGCCAGGCGCAGCACGCCGAGCAGGGCCGCCAGGCGCTTGACCCAGGCCGAGTCGACCTGCACCGAGTCCACGCCTGGCAACTGGCGCATATGGTCGGCCAGCAAGTCGACGCGCGCCGCCTCGGCGCTGCTGGTGGCCGCAAAGCCATCCAGCTTCATCACATAGCTGTCGGGCAGGGGATTGTCGCCCAGGGTTGCGATGACGTCGCTCAGGTCGTTTTTCTCCTTGAGGCTGTCGAGCGCCTGCTCGCGCGGCACGAAGCTGATCCTGGCGTGGTTGCCGGCCAGCAACTGGCGCAATTGCGGTGCCAGCGCCTGCGCGTCTTCGCGCGCCACGCCGGGTTTCATGAACAGGCTGATTTCGGGATCGACCGACAGCTGTTCCGACAGCGGCCGGACGTTGTCGAGCAGGGTCACGCCGGCGAAGGGCAGGGCCAGCGCCACCGCCACCACCACCACGTTGAACAGGAAGCTGCCCGGCGCCTTGCGCACGGTGTTGAGTGCCGCGCCGAAAGCGAAGCGATGTTGGCGGAACCAGATATTCATGCCATCTCTCCCGGTCCGCCGACCAGGCCGACTGCGCCAGCGGCGTCCACCAGGCGTCCATGTTCCAGGCGGATGACGCGCGCGCCGCTGTCGAGAATCTGCTCGTCATGGCTCGAAATGAGGCAGGTCACGCCGGCCGCATGAAAGGCGTGCAGGGCGTCGATCACCTTGTCGGCCGCGGCGCGGTCGAGGTTGGCGGTCGGCTCGTCGGCCAGGATGATCTGGGGCCGGTTGACGATGGCGCGTGCGATCGCCACGCGCTGCTGTTCGCCGCCCGACAATTCCATCGGCAGCGCCCTGGCGCGGTCCAGCATGCCGACCTTGTCGAGCGCGGCGCGCGCACGCTCCGCCGCCTGCGCCTTGGCCGCGCCGGTGACGATCAGCGGCAGCATCACGTTGGCCAGCAGATTGCGGTCGTTGAGCAGGCGCTGGTGCTGGAAGATCAGCCCCAGGTTGCGGCGCAGGAAGGGCACGCCGGCCTTGCCCAGCTTGCCGATGTCCTGGCCGTTGACGGTCACGCGGCCCGAGCTCGGGCGCTCGATCGCGGCCACCATCTTCATCAGGGTCGATTTGCCGGCGCCGGACGGGCCGGCCAGGTAGACCAGCTCGCCCTTGCCGATGTTGAGCGATACGTCGGACAGCGCCAGCGCATCGGCGGAGTACTTCTTGGAGACGGAGTGGAATTCGATCATTCTATAAGTTACCCCAGCAGCGCCTCGGCGAATTCCTCGGCGCTGAAAGGCTGCAAGTCTTCCAGCTTTTCGCCGACGCCGATGAAGTACACCGGCACCGGACGGGTGCGCGCGATCGCGGCCAGGATGCCGCCCTTGGCGGTGCCATCCAGCTTGGTGATCACGAGACCGGTCAGCTGCAGCGCATCGTCGAAGGCCTTCACTTGCGCCAGCGCGTTCTGGCCGGTGTTGCCGTCGATGACCAGCACGATCTCGTGCGGGGCATCAATCATGCCCTTGCCGATGACGCGCTTGATCTTCTTCAGCTCTTCCATCAGGTGCAGCTGGGTCGGCAGGCGGCCGGCGGTGTCGACCATCACCACGTCGACGCCGCGTGCCTTGCCCGACTGGACCGCGTCGAAGGCGACGGCGGCCGGGTCGCCCGAGGCTTGCGAGATCACGGTGACGTTGTTGCGCTGGCCCCAGACCATCAGCTGCTCGCGCGCGGCGGCGCGGAAGGTGTCGCCGGCGGCCAGCAGCACCGATTGCCCGAAGCTTTGCATGTGCTTGGCCAGCTTGCCGATGGTGGTGGTCTTGCCGGCGCCATTGACGCCGGCGATCATCATCACCAGCGGTTCGTGGCGGCCCAGTTCCAGCGGCTTTTCCAGCGGGCGCATCATCTCGACCAGCAACTCCTTGAGCGCGCCCTTGACCGCGGCGGCGTCGACCAGCTTGTCTTCCCTGACCTTGCGGCGCAGGCTGTCCAGCAGGTACTGGGTGGCATCCATGCCGGCATCCGACATCAGCAGCGCCGATTCCAGCTCTTCGTACAGGTCTTCGTCGATGCGCGCGCCGACGAACAGCAGCGACAGGTTATTCGAGGTCTTGGCCAGGCCGGCCTTCAGGCGCGACATCCAGGAGCGTTTTTTCTCCTGTTCGTTGCCGGGACGTTCCGCCGTTTCCGGGAACAGCTGGCCTTCGTAGCTGTTGGCGAGGAGGGCGGCGTCCTGCGCGATCTTTGTGGCGATCGGGTCGATGTTGGTGGCGTCGCGCGCGGGTGGCGATTCCGGCGCTGGTGGCGTCTCGGGAATAGGGGCCGATGCGGGTGCAGATTCAGGCTCGGGCGCCAGTGCGCCGTCGCGGTTGCCGAACAGGCGGCTCAGGAAGCCCGGTTGTTCCGCGGCCTCGGCGGTGGGTGCGCTGGACGCGGCGGCCGCGGCATTGGACTCGGGCGCGGCGTTCTCGGTTTCAGGCTTTTTCTTTTTGAAGAAACTAAACATGGTGGTGTCGGGAGGAACTGCATGCCATGCCCGCCGTGGCGGCCATGTGGAAAAGGGTCGCGCGTATTCTACCAGAGCGAGCAAAAGTCCCCTTGCGCGTGCTGACCAGATGACACTATTTGCACGCTACCGTCAGCCGCGAAGCGTCGCCCCTGCCCGTGCAGGAAGCGAGGTATCGAAAGTCGGCACTACTTCGCCTTTGCTGCTTCGGCGTTCTTGCGGATCGTCTCCAGCGTCGCATTCGGCGTAATCAGGTTGCCGTCATAGCGCAACTCGATCACGAAGGGCAGATTCCGAGTCGACGTGAACTCGACCGCCCGCGCCAGCGCCGGCGCAAAGTCCGCGGTAGCGTCGACGACCTCGCCGTCCCCGCCATAGGCCCTGGCCAGCGCCGCGAAATCCGGATTGCGCAGCTGGGTACCCGACACCCGGCCCGGATACTCGCGCTCCTGGTGCATGCGGATGGTGCCGAACATGCTGTTGTTGAAGACGATGAGGATGACGCCGGCGCCGTATTGCACGGCGGTTGCCAGTTCCTGGCCGGTCATCATGAATTCGCCATCGCCGGCAAAGGCCACCACGGTACGCGCGGGCGCGACGATCTTGGCGCCCACCGCCGACGGTACTGCGTAGCCCATGGCGCCGCTGGTCGGGGCAAGCTGGGTGCGCATCGCGCCGTAGCGCCAGAAGCGGTGCGCCCAGGTGGCGTAATTGCCGGCGCCGTTGGTGATGATGGTGTCGCGCGGCAGGGCCGCTTGCAGGTCCTGCACCACCTGCCACAGGTCGAGCGGCGCCGCAGTGGGAAGTGCGCCATCCTTGAAGATCGGCGGCTGTTCCTGCCAGGCGCGCAGCTCGGCCTTGGCTTCGGCGACCGTGTGGCGCCAGGCCGACGCATCGACCGGCGCCATCGCCGCCAGCATCGCGCAGCTTGGCGCGGCGCCGCCGGCAATCATCAACTCGGCCTGGTAGACGCTGCCCAGTTCTTCCGGGTCGGGGTGGATGTGGACCAGGCGCTGCGCCGGCACCGGCGCCGCCAGCAGCGTATAGCCGCCCGTCGTCATCTCGCCCAGGCGCGGGCCGATCGCGATCAGGACGTCGGCCTCTTTCACGCGCGCGGCCAGCTTGGGGTTGATGCCGATGCCGACGTCGCCCGCGTAGTGCGGATGCTCGTTGTCCAGCAGGTCCTGGAAGCGGAAGGCGCAGGCCACCGGCAGCGCATTGGCTTCGGCAAAGCTGACCAGGTCGGCGCAGGCCTGCGCATTCCAGGTGCCGCCGCCCACCAGCACCAGCGGCTTTTTCGCACTGGCCAGCATCGTGCGCAGCTGTTCGATCTGCGCGGTCGACGGGGCAGCTTGCACCGGCTGGTGGGCGCGCGTGTCGGCGACGGCGGCTTGCGCCACCAGCATGTCTTCGGGCAGGGCCAGCACCACCGGGCCGGGCCGGCCACTCGTGGCTATCTGGAACGCGCGCGCGATATATTCCGGCATGCGCTCGGCGCGGTCGACCTGGGCCACCCACTTGGCCATCTGGCCGTACATGCGGCGGTAGTCGATTTCCTGGAAGGCTTCGCGGTCCATGAAATCGCCGCCGACCTGGCCGATGAACAGGATCATGGGCGTCGAATCCTGGTAAGCCGTGTGCACGCCGATCGAGGCATTGGTCGCACCCGGGCCGCGGGTGACGAAGCAGATGCCGGGCTTGCCGGTCAGCTTGCCGTAGGCCTCGGCCATGAACGCCGCGCCGCCCTCCTGGCGGTTGATGATGAAGCGGATATCCGAATCGTGCAGCGCGTCGAGCACGTCGAGGTAGCTTTCGCCAGGGACGCCGAAGGCGGTGTCCACGCCGTGGACCTGGAGCGCGTCGACCAGGAGTTGGCCGCCGCTGCGGGAGGGGTGCGTCATGGTGAGGTCATCCTTATCGAAGAGGCATCCGGGCATTCTATGCGAGCGCCGCGGCGGCCGCTTTTGAAATGGCGACAAGAATTTCCGAAATGCGGCACCCGACCCCGAATGCATCTTGCTTAAGCCTGGGGCGGACATCGGTTACAATGGCGCCCGTGAAGCAGGCCAAGGCAACCGCTGGCTCATGCCGCAAGGTCATGGGCGGGAGGAAGGTCCGGACTCCATAGAGCAGGGTGACGGTTAACGGCCGTCCGCCGAAAGCCTGGCGCAAGCCAGGTATAAGGCGAGGAACAGGGCCACAGAGACGAGCGTATTCAGTTACGGTGAAACGCGGTAACCTCCACTCGGAGCAATTCCAAATAGGCACGCGTTGATGTTGCTCGCGGAGCGTGCGGGTAGGAAGCTTGAGCGCCGGAGTAATTCGGCGCCTAGAGGAATGGTTGTCATAGTGGCGTCCCGCAAGGGAGGCCACTACACAGAATCCGGCCTATCGGCCTGCTTTACACTAATTTCTTCCACGACGGCGTCACGCCGGCAGCCGCAACCGGCGCCCGGCCGACGCTTGCGCCGGCGTCTGTCCCGGTGCGCCGCTTGCATCCAGCTTGAACAAGGTCACCATCGCCGCCAGCGACTGCGCCTGCTCGCGCATGGCTGCCGCCGCCGCCGATGCCTGTTCCACCAGCGCGGCATTCTGCTGGGTCGCGGTGTCCATCTCGGTGATCGCGCGGTTGACCTGTTCGATGCCGGCGCTCTGTTCCACGCTCGCGCTGGTGATCTCGGCCATCATGTCGGTCACGCGGCGTATGCTGTCCACCACTTCGGCCATGGTCATGCCGGCCTGCTTCACCAGCTGGCTGCCGCTGTCGACCTGGGTGACGGAATCGCCGATCAATGCCTTGATTTCCCTGGCCGCGCTGGCCGAACGCTGCGCCAGGCTGCGCACCTCGCCGGCGACGACGGCAAAGCCGCGTCCCTGTTCGCCGGCGCGCGCCGCTTCGACGGCCGCATTCAGCGCCAGGATATTGGTCTGGAAGGCGATGCCGTCGATCACGGCGATGATGTCGACCACCTTGCGCGAGGCCGCATTGATGGCATCCATCGTCTGCACCACCTGGCCGACCACTTGCCCGCCGCGCACCGCCACTTCGGAGGCGCTGGCCGCGAGCTGGTTGGCCTGGCGCGCGTTGTCCGCGTTCTGCTTCACGGTGGAGGTCAGTTCTTCCATCGACGATGCCGTTTCTTCGAGGGCGCCGGCCTGTTGTTCGGTACGCGCGGACAAATCCAGGTTGCCGCTGGCGATTTCATCCGATGCAGTGGCAATCTGGCCGGTGCCCGTGCGCACCTGGCCGACGATGCTTGCCAGGTTGTCGTTCATGGTCTTGAGCGCGCCGAGCAGGCGGCCGGTTTCGTCGCGGCTGTCGACGGCGATATCGCTGCGCAAATCATTGTCGGCGACGCTGATGGCGATTTCCACCGCACGATGAAGCGGGCGCACGATGCCGCGCGTCAGCCACCAGGCGCACAGCGCGCCGAAGACCAGCACGCCAATGCCGCAGCTCACCAGCAGCAGGCGGTTATGCAGGTACAGCGCTTCGACGTCGCCTGCACGCTGGTCGATCTGGGCACGCTGCAGCTCGACGAAGTCTTTCAGTACTGCCTGGTAGGTCTTGGCCAGGGGCAGGAATTTCTGGTCCAGCAAACGTCCCGCTTCTTCCGCCTGGCCATCCCGCTTCAGCTTGGCCACCGTATCGCGCGTTTCGACGAAGGCCTTGCGCGCCGTCGCGATGCGTGCGTAGGCATCCTTTTCCTGCGGCGTATCGATCAGTGCTTCGACCTTCCTGCTCAGCTCACTGATCTCCTTTGTCGAGTTGGCGGTATCCTCGACGAAGAAGGGGCCCAGCGAGGGATCCGCGCTCTTGGCGATGGCCGAGGTGCGGCGCACGCTGGTATGGATCAGGCGGTACCAGTCGCCGACCATGCGCTCTTTCGCCAGCGGCACGTCCATCATGTCGCGGGTCGCCGTGGCAATCGAATGCATCTGGACGATACCGAAGGCCGTCATCAGCGTCGAAATCGCCAGTACGAAACCGAAGCCCAGCGCGAGGCGGGCACCTATACTCAAGTTTTTCATGATGCAATCGGGTAGAAACGATGTCTGTTAAAAATGAAAGTTTATCATCAGAAACTTTTCATCAATTAGCAATGTTTGACCACCTGTAGCAAAAATCCGACGGCGAAGCTGTTCCCATGCCCATGACCATCCTTGCCCTCGACCAGGGCACCACCAGTTCCCGCGCCATCCTGTTCGACCGCCAGGGCCAGGTCGTCGCCTGCGCGCAGCAGGAATACCCCCAGCATTTTCCGCAGCCCGGCTGGGTCGAGCACGACCCGCTCGACATCTGGCACAGCCAGCTCGCCTGCGCGCGCCAGGTGCTGGGGCAAAGCGGCACCGACGCCAGCCAGGTCGCCGCCATCGGCATTGCCAACCAGCGCGAGACCACGGTCGTCTGGGACCGCCGCAGCGGCGCACCGCTGTGTCACGCCATCGTCTGGCAAGACCGCCGCACCGCCGAACTGTGCGACGACTTGCGCGCGGCCGGCCACGCCGCGCTTATCGGACGCAAGACCGGCCTCGAACTCGACGCCTATTTTTCCGCAACCAAGCTGCAATGGCTGCTCACGCATGTCCCGGGTGCCCGCGCCCGCGCCGAGCGCGGCGAACTGGCCTTCGGCACCGTCGACAGCTGGCTGACTTACAAGCTGTGCGGCCGCCACGTGACGGACGCCAGCAACGCCGCCCGCACCATGCTATTCAATATAAACAGTTTGCGCTGGGACCAGGAGCTGCTGGATTTGTTCGGCATACCGGCCTCTATGCTGCCGGAAGTCGTGCCCAGCGCCGGGCGGGTGGGCCTCACCGACGAAACCCTGTTCGGCCGCGCGATCCCGATCGCGGGCATCGCCGGCGACCAGCAGGCGGCCACCTTCGGCCAGGCGTGCCACCGGCGCGGCCTGGTCAAGAACACCTATGGCACCGGCTGCTTCATGCTGATGCACGCAGGGGAGTCGCCGCCGCAATCGCACAACCGCCTGCTGGCCACGGTCGGCTGGACGGTCGGCGGGCGCACCGACTATTTATTGGAGGGCAGCGTGTTCATGGGCGGCGCCACCGTGCAGTGGCTGCGCGACGGCCTCGGCATCATCAGGCAGTCGGGCGAGGTCGAAGCGCTGGCCCTGTCGGTGCCCGACAGCGGCGGCGTGATGCTGGTGCCGGCCTTTACGGGCCTCGGTGCGCCGCACTGGGACCCCTACGCGCGCGGCACCATCGTCGGCATGACGCGCGGGACCACGGCCGCCCACATCGCGCGCGCGGCGGTCGAGGCCATCGCCTACCAGAGCGCGGAACTGCTGGCGGCGATGCAAAAGGATGCCGCCTGCGCCGTACACGAAGTGCGTGCCGACGGCGGCGCGGCGCGCAACGACCTGCTGATGCAGTTCCAGGCCGACCTGCTGGGCGTGCCGGTGCTGCGGCCGAAGGTCACTGAGACCACGGCGCTGGGCGCGGCTTATCTGGCCGGGCTGGCGGTCGGCTTCTGGGCCTCGCGCGAGGAAATCGCGGCGCAATGGCAGGCCGAACGCCGCTTCGAACCAGGCATGCCGGCCGCGCGGCGCGAGGAATCGATGGCGCGCTGGGCGCGGGCGGTGGCGCATGCCCGCTCGTGGGCCGAACCCGGGCAGCATTGATCCGTGTGGCCGCTCGGCGGCTGAATCGGGCACAATCGGCAATATTTACAATATTGCATCGATTGGAGCCGCCTTGAAATTCCTGAAGGGTTTTTTCTCATTCGCGCACGGCATACTGGCCTTGCTGTTCGTCGCCATCTCCATCCTGTTGACCTGGCTGGGCATCCACACCGGCTGGGAAGCCGTCGTTGCCGATCCCGATGAAGGTGCGGAGATGGCGATCGAAGCGATCGGCCTGCTGGCCATCGCCGTCGTCTCGCTGCAGATCGCCCAGACCATCGCCGAGGAAGAAGTGGTGCGCGACGCCCATATCAGCGCGCCGACGCGCGTTCGCCGCTACCTGTCGCGCTTCCTGGTCGTGGTGGTGGTGGCGCTCTCGATCGAAGGCCTGGTCGGCGTCTTCAAGGCGCTGCATGAAGAGCCGGAATTGCTGCCGCATGCGGCCACTGTGCTGGTTGCCGCCGGATTGCTGCTGGCCGGCTGGGGCCTCTTCATCCGCTTCAACAAGGAAGCCGAGATTCTGGAGCCGGAAGCGATGAAGGATGCAAAGAGCGAGGACGTCAAGCTGGAGGAGTAATATCTGCCGCGAAGGCGCCTGTCCGTCTTCAGGCTGCGGCGGCAGGCCGCGCCAGCGCAAAGGCGCGCAGGCGTTCCAGCTGGCCGCTGTCCAGGCAGCGGAAGGGAATCGGCAACGCCCCGCGCTTGAATACCAGCAGGTAGCCGCGGCTGTAGCTGCGCACGCTCGTCACTTCGCTCCAGCCGCGCCGCAAGTCTCCCTCTGCCGAGCTGCGCGCAATGGCTGTCCGGTCGATCGTGAACTCGCACACCGGCATGCGCCGCTTCTTGAGCATGAATACCGGCGTCGCCAGCAGCAGCACCCAGAAACCGACGGTGCCGGGCAGGCTGCCGAAGGCCAGCGCGCCCAGCGCGAGCAGCAGGACCGCCACCCAGCCGGGTGCGGCCACTGCGATGGCCGTCAGCGCCAGCATCCACGCAGCCATCCCCCATCCCAATGGCGCCAGTACGCGCCGGCGCCGCACGTCGGGCGCGGCTTGCCGCAGCAGGAAACGCACGTGTTCGCGCACCATGCTCAGGTATTCGGCCAGGGTATAGGACACGCTGAAACGAATCGCCAGGTCGCCTGCCGGCATGGCGACCTGGCTATCGCCCGGCAGGTCGACCGTCAGCGAGGTGGTGGCGAAGGTCTTGCGCTGCTGCCGGACGATCTGCATGGCGACTTCCTTGCGATGCGGGGGCTGGGGATGGCCGCTGCCGAACATGGCGTTCTCCACTGATGAGATGGGGCATCAGGTGGGGATCTTGTGTTGAATTGCAAGTTTGCAATTAATAGTTGAACCCGATCCGTCCCTTGCCCGGCGCCGCTTTTATCCGCACATCCGCAGCCAGCACATGGGCCCGTCCGCCCGCCACGGCATGGCCGAGCGCATCCAGTAAAGTCTTGCGCACATCGCGTGGCGACACCCCCGCCAGCTGGTCCAGCACCACATCCCCCAAGAGCGGATCGAAGGCATCCAGCTTCAGTTCCGCCAGCAGCCCGGCATACATGCGCTGCGCAATCCCGGCCGCCTGTTGCGGCGTCGGTGCCGGCACCTCGTAGACGGCCATGCGATTCAGCAGCGGATGCGGAATGCCTTCGATGGAATTGGCGGTCAATACCCAGAAGATTTGCGAGGCGTCGATGTCGACGTCGATGAATTCGTCGCGGAAGGCGCAGGCGGTTTCGGGTTCGAGTAACTGATACAGCGCGGCCAGCGGATCGGACTGGGTGGAGCCGCTGGCCTTTTCGACTTCGTCGAGCACGATGACCGGGTTCGCATAATTGCCGCGCACCAGGCGTTCGGCCACCTTGCCGCATTTGGCGCCACGCCAGCTGGCCGAGCTGCCTGTGATGACGAAGCCGGCCGACAGGGCATTCATGCTGATCAGTTCGCAGTCGGTCTGCAGGGCCCTGGCCAGGCGCTTGGCGAAATGGGTCTTGCCGACGCCGGGGCCGCCCAGCAGCAGGATAGGCATCACATTGCACCCGCCAAACCCCCTTCGGCCAGCGTGGGCCAGGCGCAAATAGCGCGCCAGGTCGTCCAGCACGGCGTCGAAATTCGGACATTCCTCGAACAAGGGATCCAGGGCGTCGATGGAAGAGGGCGTGGTGACGAAACGTTACGCACCTGTTTCGAGCATGCGCGCATAGAAGACGTCGAGCTCGGGCGAGCGTCCGCGGTTGCGATCGAGCGCACCCTGGACTTCGTGCAGGTCGTAGACGGGGCGGGTCCGGGCCAGGGTGATACTCACGGCAGCCTCCTGCGTGTCAGTACTCACTTCGCGAGGGATTCTTCGGTTTCATCCTAACCCGCATGGCATGGATCCGCAATTCCAGCGGACCGGTGGGCTGCACCAGGATGTCGCATCCGGCTGACCGAGCCTCGGTAGGAAGTTGCGCGTAATCAACAGTGAAACCCATGTGTGTAGATGAGGTGCCACATGCACTTGCTCACCTAAGTGCCTAATTTTGCTCAACATTTTCATTGAGCGTAGTTTGAAGTATGTGCGCTAAGTCATTGGTTTCATTAGCAATTTCCACGTTTTCTCGTCGTGAATTCGCTTGACCACAGACAACGCTTCACTTAAAGTGGGAAACGGTGGCAAAAAGTGTAGTTTTGTGGGAGATCGACCGATTTCCCGCCCCCTAAAAATAATCAGACTGATAATTCTCCAAGACTAGGTAAATACGTGTTTCAGGGCGCGTCAGCGATCAATCTCGATGCCAAGGGCCGGATGTCCATTCCGGCCAAGCACCGTGACGCCTTGATCCAGCAGTGCGAAGGCCGTATGACGCTCACGAAACACCCGCATGGTTGCTTGTTGTTCTTTCCGCGCCCGGTGTGGGAAGAACATCGCGAACAGATTGCCGCCTGGCCGATGTCGGCGCGGGCCTGGCAGCGCATTTTCCTCGGTAACGCTTGCGATGTCGAGATGGATGGCAGTGGCCGGGTGCTGGTGTCGCCCGAATTGCGCGCTGCGGTAGGACTGGAGAAAGAGGTCATGATGCTCGGGATGGGTACCCATTTCGAGATCTGGGACGCGGCCAGGCTGGCCGAAAACGAGGCCGACGCCGTCGCCGGCGGCATGCCCGATGTCCTTTCCAATTTCTCCTTTTAATTAGGCGCCGTATGAACTCGATGCCGGTGCCCGGATTGCAGCAGGGATTGCAGCAAGCATTGCAACACCGCACGGTATTGCTTGACGAAGCGGTCGACGCGCTCGCGCTGGAAGGCGCGCGTGCGGGCGGTACTTATATAGATGGCACATTCGGCCGCGGCGGTCACAGCCGGCTGATTTTGTCGAAGCTGGCGCCGCAAGGACGTTTGATCGCTTTCGACAAGGATCTGCAAGCAATCGCCACGGCAGAACAGATTTCCGATCCGCGCTTTGCGATCGTGCACGACAGCTTCGCGACGATGCGCGAAGCGCTGGCGGCACGCGGAATTACCCAGGTCGACGGCATCCTGCTCGATCTCGGTATCTCCTCGCCCCAGGTCGACGACGCGAGCCGCGGATTCAGTTTCCGCAACGACGGTCCTCTGGACATGCGGATGGATACGACACGGGGCATCTCGGCCGCCGAATGGCTGGCCGTGGTGGACGAACGACAACTGGAAAAGGTGATTCGCGATTATGGGGAAGAACGGTTTGCTTTTCAGATTGCAAAGGCGATTATTGCTCGCCGGGCAGTCGAGCCAATTTCAAGCACACGACAGCTTGCCGCAATCGTGGCAAACGCGGTCAAAACCCGGGAGAAAGGCAAGGATCCGGCAACCCGCACCTTTCAGGCTGTCCGGATTTTCATCAATAAAGAGCTTGAGGACCTTGAAGCAGGTTTGAATGCCGCCTACGAACTGCTGGCGCCTGGCGCTCGCATGTCGGTCATCAGCTTCCATTCGCTGGAAGACCGCATGGTCAAGCAGTTCCTGGCGTCGAAGGCCAACGTCGAGCAGCCGGACCGCCGGCTGCCGATCCGCGCCGTCGACCTGCCTCAGCCCTTCATGAAACTGATCAGCAAGACCAAGCCCTCCGGCCTCGAGGTCGACGCCAATCCGCGCGCCCGCTCGGCGGTGCTGCGCGTGGCCGAACGCCTGCCTGCGGCGGCTGGAGCGCGCGCATGACGGGCAAGCTGAACGTCGTGCTGACCACGCTGCTGGTCGGCTGCGCGCTGTCGGTCGTCAACGCCCGCTACCAGCGCAACCACCTGGTCAATGACCTGGAAAAACTGGCCTCCCAACAGCGCCAGCTCGACATCGACTGGTCGCAGCTCCAGCTCGACCAATCCACCCTCGGCAAGAACGAGCGCATCGAACAGATCGCGCGCACGGAATTGAACATGGCGCCCCTGAGTCCCGCGCGTACCCAGTACCTGACGGAAGGCGGCAAATGAAAGCCGCCAACGGATCCCGCGTCGCCGCCGGCAAGGGCGTCGCATTTTCCAAGAGCCCGGTGCTGAGCGTGCGCCTGCCGGACTGGCGCTCGCGCGTCGTGCTGTTCACCTTGTTCGCCGCCTTTGCGGTGCTGGGCGGGCGCGCCTTGTGGGTGCAGGGCGTGAACAACGACTTCCTGCAGCAGAAGGGCGCCAGCCGCTACATGCGCACCGAGGAATTGCCGGCCACGCGCGGCAAGATCTTCGACCGCAACGGCCTGGTGCTGGCCTCCTCGCTGCCGGTCAAATCGGTGTCGGCCTTCACCGAGGACATCAAGGGCACGCCGCCCGAAAAGCTGCGCGAACTGGCGCGCCTGCTCGACATGCCGCAGGCCGAGCTGATGAAGAAGCTCAATTCGAGCCGCAGCTACGTCTACCTGAAACGCCAGGTCGAGATGGACGTCGTCGCCAGGATCGAGAAGCTCGACATCGACGGCATCGACACGCGCAAGGAATACAAGCGCTTCTACCCGCAGGGCGAGGTGATGGCGCACATGGTCGGCTTCACCAACGTCGAGGACGTGGGCCAGGAAGCGATGGAACTGGCGCAGCAGAAGGCGCTGGCCGGCCAGCCGGGCAGCCGCCGCGTGATCAAGGACCGTCTGGGCCGCATCGTCGAAGACGTCGGCATGCAGCGCGAGCCGCACGACGGCAAGGACCTGACCCTCTCGGTCGACAGCAAGCTGCAGTACATCGCCTTCAACAGCGTCAAGGACGCGGTCGAGAAATTCCACGCCAAAGCCGGCGCCGCCGTCGTGATCGACGTGCACAGCGGCGAGGTGCTGGCGCTGGCCAACTGGCCGACCTACGACCCCAACAACCGCGCCCACCTGACCGGCGAACAGCTGCGCAACCGCGTGATCACCGACACCTTCGAGCCGGGTTCGACGCTGAAACCCTTCACCGTGGCGCTGGCCATGGACAAGGGCCTGGTCAAGCCGACCACCCTGTTCGACACCGGCAGCGGCCGTTATTCGACCGGCGGCCACATCATCCGCGACACCCACCCGCATGGCGTCATCGACGTCAGCACCATCATCCAGAAGTCGTCCAACATCGGCACCACCAAGATCTCGGAGATGTTGTCGGCCCAGGAGATGTGGGAGATGTTCACCAAGGTCGGCTTCGGCCAGGCGCCGCGCTACGGTTTCCCCGGCGCGGTGGCGGGCCGCGTGCGCCCCTATAAATCCTGGCCGATCGTGGCCAAGGCCAATATGTCCTTCGGCCAGGGCATCTCGATGTCGCTGCTGCAGCTGTCGCACGCCTGGCTGATCTTCGCGCGCGACGGCGACATCATTCCGCTGTCCTTCCAGAAAGTGACGGAAAAGCCGGTCGGCCAGCAGATCATCTCGCCCAAGACCGCGGCCCAGATGCGCACCATGGTGGAATCCGTGGTCGGCCCGGGCGGTACCGCTTCCCAGGCCCAGATCGCGGGCTACCGCGCGGGCGGCAAGACCGGCACCGCGCAAAAGGTCATCGACGGCCGTTATTCGCAGACCCATTACGTCGGCTCGTTCGCGGGCATGGTGCCGATGTCGAACCCGCGTTTCGTGATCGCGGTGATGATCGACGATCCGACCGGTCCGATCCACACCGGCGGCGGCGTGGCGGCGCCGACCTTCGCGGCGCTGGCGGCCAATGCGCTGCGCGCCGCCAACGTGGCGCCGGATTCGACGGTTACAGACATCATCATTCCAGAGCATCCTTACGAGGAGAGCAATTGATGGTCCTCGATCCGAACGCCATCTGCGACTGGATGCGTGCCGCCGCCCCTGGCGGCCAGCTTGCATCCGACTCGCGCCGCATCCGTCGCGGCGATGTGTTCTTCGCCTATCCGGGCGAAGCGGCCGACGGCCGCCGCTTCATCGCGTCGGCCATCGAGAACGGCGCCGCCGCGGTGGTGTACGAGGCGCGCGAGTTCACGCCGGACGCCGGCTTGACGGTACCGCACCTTGCGGTCGACGGCCTGAAGGCGGCCGCCGGCCCGATCGCGCATGCTTATTACGGCCAGCCGGATGCCGCCATGTTCACCATCGGCGTGACCGGCACCAACGGCAAGACCTCGTGCGCGCTGTGGGCTGCGCAGGCGCTGGCCAGCCTGGGCGCATCCGACAACAAACCGGCCGCCGTGATCGGCACCCTGGGCGTGGGCGTGGTCCGCGGCCGTACCGAACCCGAATTCGACGTGACCGGCTACACCACGCCGGACGCGGTGCTGCTGGCCGGCGAGCTGGCCAAACTGAAAGAGGCCGGCGCCGCTGCGCTGGCGATCGAAGTGTCCTCGATCGGCCTGGTCGAGCAGCGCACGGCCGGCATGCATTTTGACGTCGCGCTGTTCACCAACCTGACGCGCGACCACCTGGATTATCACGGCGACATGGCCAGCTACGAAGCGGCCAAGCTGCAATTGTTCGAATGGCCGGGTTTGAAGGCGGCGGTTGTCAACCTGGACGACCCGGCCGGCGTTCGTATCGTCCAACACCTGCGCGCCGGTTTCCTGGCCGTCGCGGTGACGGCTTACACGCTGCGTGCCGACGCCGAGCTGCCGGCCCTGGCCGGCGTGCGGGTGCTGCGCGCGGCCAACCTGCGCAGCCGGGCGGCGGGCGTCGAGTTCCAGGTGCAGTCGGGCGATGACAACGTGCTCGCGCGCACCCGCCTGGTGGGCCACTTCAACGTCAGCAATGCGCTGGCGGTGCTGGGCGCACTGCTGGCCAAGGGCGTGGACTTGCGTGCCGCGGTGGGCGCCATCGAAACGCTGGTGCCGGCCCCCGGGCGCATGCAGCAGGTCGGCGGCCAGGATGCGCCGCTGGTCGTGATCGATTACGCGCACACGCCGGATGCGCTGGAAAAGACCCTGGCCGCGCTGCGCCAGGTGGCGGCAGAGCGCGGCGGCCAGCTGTGGTGCGTGTTCGGCTGCGGCGGCGACCGCGATCCGGGCAAGCGTCCGCAGATGGGCCGCATCGCCCAGATGGCGGACCAGGTCGTGGTCACCAGCGACAATCCGCGCAGCGAGGCGCCGGGCGCGATCATCGAGCAGGTGGTGGCCGGCATGGACAGCCGGGGCGCGCCGTGGCAGGCGATCGAAGACCGCGCCGCCGCCATCCTGTCGGCGGTGAAGCATGCGGCGAAGCCGGACGTGATCCTGCTGGCAGGGAAGGGGCACGAGCCCTACCAGGAAATCAAAGGCCGGAAAACCCCGTTTTCCGATGCCGACCATGCTGCGCTGGCCTTGAGCGCGCGGCTCACGATGATGAGGACGAATTGATATGCGCGGCACGCTCGCACAATTGATTGCTTCGCTGGACGGTGCGCGCATGACGCGCGATGCCTCCTTCGACAGCGTCTCGACCGACAGCCGCCAGGCAGCCCCCGGCGCGCTGTTCGTCGCGTTGCGCGGCGAGACCTTCGACGCCCACGATTTCCTCGACCAGGTCGCGGCGCGTGGTGTGGCGGCGGTGGTGGTCGAACAACTGCCGGAGAATTTCCCGCTGCCGGCCATCGTCGTGCCGGACACCCTGGCTGCGCTCGGCCGCATCGGCAATGCGTGGCGCCGCCAGTTCGCCATTCCGCTGATTGGTGTCACCGGCAGCAATGGCAAGACCACGGTCAAGGAAATGATCGCGTCCATCCTGGCGGCCGTCTTTGGCGTGGATGCGCGCCTGGCCACCCAGGGCAACCTGAACAACGAGATCGGCGTGCCGCTGACCGTGATGCGCCTGACCGCCATGCACCATGGCGCAGTGGTCGAACTGGGCATGAACCACCCGGGCGAGATCGCGCGCCTGGCGGCGATCGCCGTGCCGACCGTGGCGCTGGTGAACAATGCCCAGCGCGAGCACCAGGAATTCATGCATACCGTGGAAGCGGTGGCGCGCGAGAACGGTGCCGTGCTGGCGGCGCTGGCGGAAGACGGTGTCGCCGTGTTCCCGGGCGATGACGAGTACACGGGGCTGTGGCGCGAACTGGCGGGCGAGCGTGATGTGCTGACCTTCGGATTGAGCGATTCGTGCGATGTGTCGGCTACTTTTACGGCGAACAGCTTCGGCAACGATTTGAACGTTATTCTTCGCACGTCGTCCCCGCGCAGGCGGGAAGCCAAGTTCGGCGAGTCGCCGTTTGCGCCTGCAAACCTGGGTTCCCGCCTGCGCGGGAACGACGGTGACAAGTTCACGATTAAATTGTCCGCCGCCGGCACCCACAACGTCCGCAACGCCCTGGCCGCCTGCGCCTGCGCCCTGGCCGCCGGCATCCCGGTCGAGGCCATCGTGCGCGGCCTGGAAGCCTTTGCACCGGTCAATGGCCGCCTGCAGCGCAAGCAGGCCGCCAACGGTGCGGTCGTCATCGACGATACCTACAACGCCAATCCCGACTCCGTGCGCGCCGCCATCGACGTGCTGGCGCAAGTCCCGTCGCCGCGCATCCTGGTGCTGGGCGACATGGGCGAAGTCGGGACCCAGGGTCCTGAATTTCATGAAGAAATCGGTGCCTATGCCTTTCATCGCGGCATCGACACCGTGCTCGCAACCGGCGACCTCGCACGTCACATGACCGGTTCGGGCGCGCAACACTACGAGCAGTTCGACGATTTATTGGCAGCACTGGACAAGCAGCTGGGCGGCAAATCCGACGCAACTGTGTTGGTGAAGGGCTCGCGTTTCATGAAAATGGAACGTGTGGTCCAGCACCTGGTCACCCCACACAACCCCGGCAAGGACGCCCACTGACACCATGCTTCTCTGGCTCGCACAATACTTCCAGGACTATATCGGTCCGATGCGCATCTTCAACTACATCACCTTCCGGGCGGTGTTCGCGACCATTACCGCGATCGCCATCGGCCTCGGTTGCGGTCCGGCCGTGATCCGCAAGCTGACCGCGCTGAAGGTCGGTCAGGCCGTGCGCACCTATGGTCCGCAAACCCACCTGCAGAAACACGGCACCCCGACCATGGGCGGCGTGCTGGTGCTGATCGCGATCGCCTTGTCGACGCTGCTGTGGTGCGATCTGTCGAACCGCCTGATCTGGCCGGTGCTGGTAGTGACCCTCGGCTTCGGCGCCATCGGCTGGGTCGACGACTACCGCAAGGTGGTCTACAAAGACCCGGAAGGCATGCGCTCGGGCGAAAAATATTTCTGGATGTCGCTGATCGGCATCGCATCCTCGCTGTACCTGGCGTTCTCGGTTTCGGCCGCGACCCCGTGGGAAGTGTGGAAGCTGTTCCTGGCCTGGGTGCAGTCCGGCTTCGCAATGGAGCTGCCGCCCAAGTCCGACCTGATCGTCCCCTTCTTCAAGACCATCAGCTATCCGCTGGGCGTATGGGGCTTCATCGCGCTGACCTATTGCGTGATCGTCGGTTCTTCCAACGCCGTCAACTTTACCGACGGTCTGGATGGCCTGGCCATCATGCCGACCATCATGGTGGGCGGCGCGCTCGGCCTGTTCGCTTATCTCACCGGTAACGCGACCTATTCGAAATACCTGTTCATCCCGCACATCCCGGGTGCCGGCGAGCTGCTGATCTTCTGCGGCGCCATGGCCGGCGCCGGCCTGGCCTTCCTATGGTTCAACGCGCACCCGGCCCAGATGTTCATGGGCGACGTCGGCGCGCTGGCGCTGGGCGGCGCGCTCGGCACGGTCGCCGTCATCGTGCGCCAGGAAATCGTCCTGTTCATCATGGGCGGCGTGTTCGTGGCCGAGACGCTGTCGGTGATCGTCCAGGTGAGCTGGTTCAAGTACACCAAGAAGCGCTACGGCACCGGCCGCCGCGTGTTCCTGATGGCGCCGCTGCACCACCATTTCGAACAGAAGGGCTGGGCCGAGACCAAGGTCGTGGTGCGCTTCTGGATCGTGACCATGGTGCTGGTGCTGGTCGGCCTTTCCACTCTGAAGTTACGTTGATATGAACTACGACGGCAAATCCGCACTGGTGCTGGGGCTCGGCGAATCGGGCCTGGCCATGGCGCTGTGGCTCGCGCGCTGCGGCGCGCGCGTGCGCGTGGCCGATACCCGCGCCGAGCCGCAACGTTTGCCGGCACTGCGCGCCGCCGTTGCAGACGCGGAGTTCGTTGCCGGCCCGTTCGGCGCCGGGTTAATCGACGGTGTCGACTTCGTCGCCGTCAGCCCGGGCCTGGCGCCCGGGCGCGAACTGGCCGCCATCGTCCCGGCCGCGGCCGAACGCAAGGTCCCCGTGTGGGGCGAGATCGAACTGTTCGCCCAGGCGCTGGCCGCACTGAAGGCCGAGCGTGCTTATGCGCCGAAAGTCATCGCCATTACGGGCACCAATGGCAAGACCACCGTCACCAGCATGACCGGCCTGCTGTGCCGCCGCGCGGGCTTCAGCACGCGCGTGGCCGGCAACATCAGCCCGGCCGCACTGGACGTGCTGCGCGACGCCTTGGGCAACGGCGTCGATGCAGACGATTTACCCCAGGCCTGGGTGCTGGAACTGTCCAGCTTCCAGCTGCACACCACCTACAGCCTGAATGCCGACGCGGCCACCGTCCTGAACCTCACCCAGGATCACCTGGACTGGCACGGCAGCATGGCCGCCTACGCCGCAGACAAGGCGCGCATCTTCGGTGCCGATACCGTGCGCGTGCTGAACCGCGACGACGCCATCGTGATGGGCATGGCCGTGCCGCAGGCGCCATCGCTGACCTTCGGCACCGGCGAACCGGATGTCCCGGGCAGCTTCGGCCTACTGAACGAACGCGGCGTGCTGTGGCTGGCGAATGCCAACCCGGCCGAAGAGCCGGAGAAGAAGCGCCGTCGTTCTCCTTCCCTGAATGAGCCCGAAGAGCCGGTCGAGCTGAGCATCAACCGCCTGATGCCGGCCGACGCGCTGCGCATCCGCGGCCTGCACAACGCTTCCAACGCGCTGGCCGCACTGGCCCTGTGCCGTGCCGCCGGCCTGCCGCTGGCGCCGCTGCTGCACGGCTTGCGCGAGTACCAGGGCGAGCCGCACCGCGTGGAGCTGGTCGCCAGCATCGACGCCGTCGAGTACTACGACGACAGCAAGGGCACCAACGTCGGCGCCACCGTGGCCGCGCTGGAAGGCCTGGGCAAATCCTTCGGCGAGGCCGACCGCCAGATCCTGCTGATCGCCGGCGGCGACGGCAAGGGCCAGGACTTCGCGCCCCTCAGCGGTCCATGCTCGCGCTACGTGCGCGCCGTGCTCCTGATCGGCCGCGATGCCCCTGCAGTCAAGGCCGCGATCGAGCCGACCGGCGTGCCGTGCTTCGACCTCGACGATCTGCCAGCCGCCGTGCGCCGCGCCGCCGGCCTGGCACGCAGCAACGATGTGGTCCTGCTGTCGCCGGCCTGCGCCAGCATGGACATGTTCACCAATTATGCCCATCGCGCCCAGGTGTTCGTGGATGCGGTGCGCGAGCTCGCGCTCGAGAAGGGGCAGGATATCTGATGGGCTTCCAGATCCCCTTCAAGTTCAGCGGTACATCCAGCGAAGCGACGATTTCGGCGCGCGCGCGCCCGTCGCGCATGATGGAGTACGACCAGCCGCTGGTCTGGGTCGTGATCCTGCTGATGCTGTTCGGGATGGTGATGGTGTATTCGGCGTCGATCGCGCTGCCGGATTCGCCCAAGTTCGCCTACCTGGGCGGCAAGAACAGTTATTTCCTGGTGCGCCAGGCCGGCTTCATCACCTTCTCGCTGGTGGTGGCGACCTTCGTGTTCCGGATTCCGGTGGCGGTCTGGCAGCGCTTTGCGCCGCTGATGTTCGTCGGCACCCTGTTCCTGCTGGCGCTGGTGCTGGTGCCCGGCGTCGGCGTATCGGTGAACGGCGCGCGGCGCTGGCTGCCCCTGAAAATCATGCAGATGCAGCCGTCCGAGATCATGAAAGTGGTCGCGGTGCTGTACGCCGCCGACTTCACGGTGCGCAAGCAGCAATACATGCACAAGCTGACCAAGGGCTTCATGCCGATGGCCGCCGCGATGGCGCTGGTCGGCGGCCTCCTGATGCTGGAACCCGACCTCGGCGCCTTCGGCGTGGTGGTCTGCATCTCCATGGGCATCCTGTTCCTGGGCGGCTTCAACATGATCTGGTTCGGCGGCATCGGCGCCGTGCTGGTGCTGGTGTTCTCGAGCATCATCGCGCTCTCGCCCTTCCGCCGCGCGCGCATGTTCGCCTACATGAACCCGTGGGAAGAGGGCAATGCGCTGGACAAGGCCTACCAGCTGACGCACTCGCTGATCGCCTTCGGGCGCGGCGAGTTCTTCGGCGTCGGCCTGGGCGGCAGCGTCGAAAAGCTGCACTACCTGCCGGAAGCGCACACCGACTTCATCATGGCCGTGATCGGCGAAGAACTCGGCCTGGTCGGCGTGCTGGTGGTGGTCGGCCTGTTCTACTGGCTGGTCAAGCGCGCCTTCGACATCGGCCGCCAGGCGATCGCCCTGGAACAGCATTTCGCCGGCCTGGCCGCGAAGGGCATCGGCATCTGGCTCGGCGTGCAGGTCTTCATCAACATGGGCGTGAACCTCGGCCTGCTGCCGACCAAGGGCCTGACCCTGCCGCTGATGAGCTACGGCGGGTCCGGCATCATGTTCAACTGCGTCGGCCTGGCGATCCTGCTGCGCATCGATTACGAAAACCGTGTACGCATGCGCGGAGGGCGCCAATAATGGCCAAACATTTGATGATCATGGCGGCCGGCACCGGCGGTCACATTTTCCCCGGCATCGCGATTGCGCAGGAAATGCGCGCGCGCGGCTGGGAAGTCAGCTGGCTGGGCACCGCCCACGGCATGGAAGGCGAGATCGTGCCGAAGCACGGCATCGCCATGGACAAGATCGATTTCGCCGGCCTGCGCGGCAAGGGCCTGGGCCACACCGTCAAGGGCGCCTTCAAGATGATCGGTGCGTTTGCCGCCTGCCGCAAGTTCATTGGCGCGCGCAAGCCGGACGTGGTACTGGGCATGGGCGGTTACGTCACGGTACCGGGCGGGATGATGGCGCGTTCGCGCGGCGTGCCGCTGGCGCTGGTGAATGCCGACGCCGCGCTGCTGCTGTCGAACAAGACCCTGGCACCGCTGGCACAGCGCGTGCTGTTCGGCTTCCCTGCGGATTTCGGCAAAGCTGCCGATAAAGCTGTCGTCACCGGTAATCCGGTGCGCAAGGAAATCCTGGCGATGCCGGCCCCGAACCGCCGCTTCACGACCCGCAGCGGCCCGCTCCAGATCCTGGTGGTGGGCGGCAGCCTGGGCGCCAAAGTGCTGAACGATGCCGTGCCGGCCGCGCTGGCCCTGATTCCGGTAGGGCAGCGCCCGGTGGTCACCCACCAGTCGGGCAAGAAGAACATCGACGCCCTGCGCGCGGCCTATGCCCAGGCTGGCGTGCAAGCCACTGTGGTCGACTTCATCGACGACATGGCGGCCGAATACGCGAATGCCGACCTGGTGATCTGCCGCGCCGGCGCGATCACCGTGTCCGAACTGACCGCCGCCGGCGTGGCCAGCGTGCTGGTGCCCTTCGTTGCCAGCACCACCAGCCACCAGCGCGACAACGCGATCTGGATGGACAAGCAGAAGGCGGCCGTGCACCTGCCCCAGGGCGAACTGAATCCGCAGCGCCTGGCGCAGCTGCTGCAAACCACCAGCCGCGACGCTTGCCTGGCGATGGCCGAGGCGGCGCAGGCGGTGGGCAAGCGCGATGCCAATACGGCGATCGCAAACGTACTCGAAGAATTATCCGCACGCGGAAAGAACGCTCGATGAAACACAAGATCAAACACATACACTTCGTCGGCATCGGCGGCAGCGGCATGAGCGGCATCGCCGAGGTGCTGCTCAACCTCGGCTATAAAGTATCGGGTTCGGACCTGGCCTCGAACGCGGCCAGCCAGCGCCTGCAGGAGGCGGGCGCGCTGGTCGCCATCGGCCACGACGCCGGGAACATCCGCGGTGCCGACGCGGTGGTGACTTCGACCGCGGTGAACGAAGCGAATCCGGAAGTGGTGGCTGCACGTGCCGCCAAGATCCCGGTGGTGCCGCGCGCGATCATGCTGGGCGAACTGATGCGCCTGAAGCGCGGCATCGCCATCGCCGGCACCCATGGCAAGACCACCACCACGAGCCTGGTGGCTTCGGTGCTGTACGAGGGCGGCCTGGACCCGACCTTCGTGATCGGCGGCCGCCTGACCAGCGCCGGCGCCAACGCCAAGCTGGGTACCGGCGAGTACATCGTGGCCGAGGCCGACGAATCGGATGCGTCCTTCCTGAACCTGTCGCCGATGATCGAGGTGATCACCAACATCGACGCCGACCACATGGACACCTACGAGCACGACTTCGAGAAGCTCAAGGGCGCGTTCGTCAACTTTACCCACCGCCTGCCGTTCTACGGCCGCGCGATGATGTGCATCGACGACGTCAACGTGCGCTCGATCCTGCCGCAGGTGACCAAGCCGGTCACCACCTACGGCTTCTCGGAAGACGCCGAAGTGCGCGCCCTGGACGCCCACGCGGAAGGTGTGCAGATGCACTTCACGGTGCGCCAGGAAGGCTATCCGGATACGAAATTCGTGCTCAACCAGCCCGGCATGCACAACGTGCTGAACGCCTGCTCGGCGATCGCGATCGCGCGCGAGATCGGCGTCCCGGACGAGGCCACCGCACGCGGCCTGGCCGGCTTCCGCGGCGTCGGCCGCCGCTTCACCCGTTATGGCGAGGTGGCCCTGCCGGATGGCGGCAGCTTCACCCTGGTCGACGACTACGGCCACCACCCGGTCGAAGCCCAGGTCACGCTGGCCGCCGCGCGCGCCGCGTATCCGGGGCGGCGCCTGGTGCTGGCATTCCAGCCGCACCGCTACACCCGCACGCGCGATCTGTTCGAAGACTTCGTCAAGGTGCTCGGTGCGCCCGACCTGCTGCTGCTGGCCGAGGTGTACGCGGCCGGCGAAAGCCCGATCGTGGCGGCCGACGGCCGCGCGCTGACGCGTGCGCTGCGTACCGGCAGCCAGATCGAACCGATTTTCGTGGAGTCGATCGCCGACATGCCGGCGACGATCCTGAAGGTGGCGCGCGACGGCGACGTCGTGCTGACCATGGGCGCCGGTTCCATCGGCGGCGTGCCGCATCAATTAACTTCGCAATTAACATCGAATCAAAAGGCCGCATCGTGAGCGCATCTACCTCCACTTTGACTCAAGCCGAAATCGCCGAACTGGGCAAGGTCGGCGTCCTGTTCGGCGGCCGCTCCGCCGAACGCGAGATTTCCCTCATCTCGGGCAAGGGCGTGCTGCAGGCACTGAAGAGCAAGGGCGTCGACGCCCATGCATTCGATCCGGCCGAACGCTCGATTGCGGACCTGGCGGCCGAAGGATTCGACCGCGTGTTCATCGCGCTGCACGGCCGCTACGGCGAAGACGGCAGCCTCCAGGGTGCGCTCGAGCAGCTGGGCATCCCCTACACCGGCAGCGGCGTGATGGCGTCGAGCGTCGGCATGGACAAGATCACGACCAAGATCGTCTGGCTGGCGCATGGTGTGCCGACCCCGAAGTATGCGGTGATCGATGACAGCGCCGACCTGGATGCGATCGTCGCCGAACTGGGCCTGCCGCTGATCGTCAAGCCGCCGCTGGAAGGCTCGACCATCGGCATCACCAAGGTCACTGCTGCCGCCGATTTCAAGGCGGCGGTCGACCTGGCGCACAAGTACGACAAGCTGGTGCTGGCCGAACAGTTCATCCAAGGCCGTGAATTTTCCGTGCCGCTGCTCGGCGCCGATGCGAACGCGCGCGCGCTGCCGATCATCGAGATCGTTGCGCCCGAGGGCAACTACGACTACCAGAACAAGTACTTCAAGGACGACACCAAGTATCACTGCCCGGCACCGCTGGACCAGGCCCTGACGCAGGCGATCCAGCGCGATGTCGAAAAGGCTTACCGTGCGCTCGGCTGCGAAGGCTGGGGCCGTATCGACGTGCTGCTGCGCGAATCCGACGGCAAGCACTTCCTGCTCGAGGTGAACACCTCGCCGGGCATGACGACGCACTCGCTGGTGCCGATGGCCGCGCGTGCCGAGGGCACCGGCTACGAGGACCTGTGCGTGCAGATCCTGCGCTCGGCCAGTCTCAAAATCGGAAAGAAGTAAGGAACAACGATGTGGCATGACGTGCGAGCCCTGAATGCAACCTCCGGCGCGATCACCGCGCTGGTGGCGCTCGCCTGCATTTCTTCGGGCGTGTGGTGGCTGTCGCAGCGTCCGATGTTCACGCTGCGTGCGGTGCGCGTCGAGAGCATGTACGGGCTGGACCTGCAGCACGTGAACGAACTGACGGTGCGCAACGGGGTGCTGGGGAAGATCAAGGGGAACTTCTTCACCTCCGACCTGGAACAGGTGCGCGCCACTTTCGAGGCGGTGCCCTGGGTGCGCAAGGCCAGCGTGCGCCGCGAATGGCCGAACCAGCTGATCGTCGCCGTGGAAGAGCACGAGGCGCTCGGCACCTGGGGCGAGGATGGACGCCTGCTGTCGGTGAAGGGGGAAGTCTTCACCGCCAACCTGGCCGAGGCCGACGAGGACCACGCACTGCCTGCGTTCGATGGTCCGACCGGCAGCGAAAAGGAAGTGCTGGCGCGCTTCGCGGAACTGCGCGGCTGGTTCGCGCAGGTGGCGCTGGTGCCGGAATCGATCAGCCTGTCGAACCGCTACGCCTGGACGGTCAAACTGGACAACGGCATGAGCATCGAACTGGGGCGCGAGCAGGACAACAAGACGCTGAGGGCGCGCGTGCAGCGGCTGGTGAGCATCTACCCCCAGCTGGTGGCGCGCCTGCAGGAAGGGCGCATCGATACCATCGACATGCGTTATCCGAACGGCCTGGCCTTGTCTTCGGCGGCACTCAGCGTGCCTGCGGACGCCACCAAGCCGGTCAAGGCGGCGAAGCAGAAAAAAGCACCAAGCAAAACAACAAAGCACATTTAATTTAAGCAGGCGACAGCAAACATGACTAAAGACGCGAAGAACCTGATCGTCGGCCTCGACATCGGCACCTCGAAAGTGGTGGCGGTGGTGGCTGAAGTGATGGCCGATGGACGCCACGAAGTGATCGGACTCGGCCAGCACGAGTCGAAAGGCTTGAAGAAGGGCGTCGTCGTCAACATCGAGGCGACCGTCGAGTCGATCCAGCGCGCGCTCGAAGAAGCCGAGCTGATGGCCGATTGCAAGATCCGCAACGTGTACGCGGGCATCGCCGGCAGCCATATCCGCTCGTTCAATTCGAGCGGCATGGTCGCGATCAAGGACAAGGAAGTCACGGCCACCGACGTCGCCCGCGTGATCGAGACCGCCAAGGCCGTCAACATCCCGACCGACCAGCAACTGCTGCACACGGTGCCGCAGGAATTCATCGTCGACAACCAGGAAGACGTGCGCGAGCCGATCGGCATGAGCGGCATCCGCCTGGAAGTGCGCGTGCACATCGTCACCGGTGCGGTGTCCGCGGTGCAAAATATTGTAAAGTGCGTGCGCCGTTGCGGCCTCGAAGTCTCCGACCTGATCCTGCAGCCGATGGCCTCGGCCGACTCGGTGCTGACCGGCGACGAGAAGGAACTGGGCGTGGTCCTGATCGACATCGGCGGCGGCACCACCGACATCGCCGTGTTCAGCGACGGCGCGATCCGCCATACCGCTGTGCTGCCGATCGCCGGCGACCAGATCACCAGCGACATCGCGATGGCCCTGCGCACCCCGACCGGCGAAGCCGAAGAAATCAAGATCCGCTATGGCGTGGCCAAGCAGGTGCTTGCCGATCCGGGCGAGACGCTGGAAGTGCCGGGCCTGGGCGACCGCGGCCCGCGTTCGCTGTCGCGCCAGGCGCTGGCGGCCGTGATCGAGCCGCGCGTCGAGGAGCTGTTTGCGATGGTGCACCAGGTGGTGCGCGAGTCCGGCTACGAAGGCGTGCTGTCGTCGGGCATCGTGCTGACCGGCGGCTCGTCGATCATGCCGGGCATGATCGAAATGGCGGAAGACATCTTTCTCAAACCGGCGCGCCTGGGCACGCCGGAATACCGCGGCCAGCTGGCCGACGTGGTGCGCAGCCCGCGCTACGCGACCGTCCTCGGACTGTTACTGGAAGCGAAGAAGCAGTATTTGCGGGGCCATATCGTGACGCGCCAGGATGGCTCGGTAAAGGCAGTGTGGCAGCGCATGAAAGAGTGGTTTTTGGGGAATTTTTAATAGGGCAGCGGAAAGAAACCTGATAAGCGGCAACAGATTGATGAGGCAGGGAAACAGGCCCATCCAAAATGCAACGCGAAGTCGATTTATTTCAGCAAATAGAAACACTTGGTAACGGTTTTTCTTGGTAACCACCGTAAATATTTTTAAAATATAAGGCGCGTTTCCAACCTCCAGGTCTGATCGCAGACGATGAGGTCTGCGGCTTGGGAACGCACTTTAAGATTAGGAGTTCATCATGGAGTTTGATATGGTCGATAACGCAGCACTGGGCACCGTGATCAAGGTGGTCGGCGTCGGCGGTGCAGGTGGCAACGCGGTGCAGCACATGATCAATAAAGGTGTTTCCGGTGTCGAGTTTATCGCCGCAAACACCGATGCCCAGGCGCTGAACGCGTCGGGCGCCCACAACATCATCCAGATCGGCGATTCGGGTCTGGGTGCCGGCATGCGTCCGGAAATCGGCCGCCAGCTGGCCGAGCAATCGCGTGCGCGCATCGAAGATGCGCTGCGCGGTGCGC